>SDBT01007082.1_pt1 | contig 18505 bp, 31 predicted proteins | sample 2277101 | NCBI WGS metagenome assembly SDBT01 (sample SAMN10404973, study PRJNA504765) | marine sediment metagenome | isolation source: marine sediment core GS10_PC15, 103 cmbsf | place: Arctic Ocean: Southern Knipovich Ridge | collected 2010
CGGCGCGCGAGAGGGGCGGCGTCGGCGCACGGACGCCGCTCGGCGGCGGCGCGCGGGAGCGCGGCGGGCTGCGGGTCGGCGGCGGGCTGCGGGTCGGCGGCGGCGGGCGGGGGCGGCTTTGCGTCGTTTGGCCATGGTCTCGATGTCCTTATCGGTCGGGTTCATCAGTAGCACGGGAACGGCCGCGCCTGGATTTCTCTTACGCTGCATAGCCTACCCCACGATCCCTCGGTTGGTCACGGTGTAACTCCCACCCACGATCCATAGCCGGTGGTCGTCCTGGTCGACGGCCAGGAGCGGCCGATCGTCCTCGAAATCGTGATAGCGCCGTACATGCTCGCCGTCCTCAATCCGATCATACTCCACGCGGGCCAGCTCGCCGAGCGCCCAGACCGCCGAGGGCAGCGGGGACAGCTCGACGATCGCCGCATCGTCCACCCTGTGCTCGCGGTTCTCTTCGTACGCCTCGGCGCCGGCCACGTACGCCTCGACCAGATCGGTTACCTGGTCGAGGATGCCCAGCTCGTCAGCTCGGGCTAGCAGTTTTTCCAGCTTCGCCATTGGTCCGTGACTTGGGCTCCTGGTCGGGACACGACGGGCAATTAGTCTCCGGGCCACGCCCACGAGCGTGCCACAGATCGGCGCAGCGAGACGCCCGCGCCGGCGGCGTCGCCCGTGTGATGGTCCCGTCTGTGTTGACGACGTCCGCCGCTTCCAAGCTGTACTTGGTCGCGAACGCGGGCATCAGATGGCCTAGCTCTGACTTGGCGTGCGCTAGCTCGGCCTCCACTCGGCGGACGCGCTCCCACGCCAGCGCCATCCGCGCCGCGTCGAGCGGTTCGAGGCGCTCAGCTTCCACCGGGTTGCTCCTTTGCGCCGGCGGCGGCGGCGCGCTCGGCCTCGGCGGCTGCACGGTTGGCGGCGGCGATGCGCTCCGCGCCGGCGCGCTCGGCGTCGGCGGCGGCGCGCTCTGCGGCGGCGACACGTCGCTCGGCGTCGGCGCGGGTGGCGGCGGCGGCGCGCTCCGCGGCAGCGGCGGCTAGGCCGGCTTGCCACTTGGCGTCGTCGGCGCCGGCGGCGGTGGGTCGTCGAATCTCTCGCGCGATCGGTTCGTCGACGTGCGCGCGAACGTTTCGCCCGTGGGCTTTGCTTCTACTCATCGGCTCTCTCCTAGAACGGGATCGCTTCCCGCTGTTGTTCGTGTGCCTCGGATTCCTCGCGAGCATACGCCAAGTCAGTCCACTGCGCCTCTAGTCGCTCCTGCATGCGCGCCGTTATCTGCTGTTCGTGCGCTTCGGCCCATTCGAGGAATTGCTCCGCGCGCATGTCGGGTGCCATGGCGTAGTCGTAGCGCTTCCGGTCCTCGCGCCAGATCGTAAGCAGCTCTTCGGGAACATTGTGCTCCGCCAGCGAGTCGCTTTCCTCTCGCGTCATCTTCGGCGCCTTGAGTGCGCGGCCTCGGCGCAGCGAGTAATCCTCGCGCTCCTTCCGCTTGTGCTCCTTCCACTGCGCGGCCGTCTTCTTCGCCTTGATGCGGATCGCTTTGCGCGCGGTGGCGCATTCGTTCTGCACCTTCTTGGCGGCGGCCGTGCATCCGGCGCGCAGCTGATTGAGCTCCACCTTTCGCGTCGCCGAGGACGCTCGTATTCGGCTATTCGCGTTGGACACTTCGGCGCGGTAGTTCTGCCACTCTAGGTAGCGCGAAAACGCCTTCTGCTCGACCTTCGATAGCGCTCCGGCGCGGCGTGGTGGTTCATTCCTTACGCGGCGCGCCGGCGCCGCTTTGCTTTTTTTGGGTTGCGCTTCTTCTTGAAGCGCTGGCGGCCGTTCCAGTCGGCGGCGGCCTGCTTCTTCGAGCGCTTCTTGCGCAGCTGTCCGCGAATGAAGCTCGCCTTGGTGACGCGCTTGCTCTTCGCCTTCTTGGCGTTCTTCTTACGCGTGGTCTTCTTCTTGGTCGTCACCTTCGCGCGCCGCGGTGTCGTCTTCTTCGTCCGCTTCGGCGCGGCCTTCTTGGCGTTCCGCTTGCGCGTCGCCTTCTTCTTGGTCGCGGGCTTCTTCCGCTTCGGCGCGGCCTTCTTCTTCTTGGTCGTCGCCTTCTTCTTCTTCGGCGGCCTCTTGCGGCTGTGCTCCTTCACGCCGACGGCGCGCACGCCGGGCGGGGGATTACGGCGCCGGCGGTGCGGGTTCGTTACGCGGCGAATGGTGCGCGTACCGCGGGGAGTCTTCGCGCCTTGCTGGATGCCCACGACGGCGATGCCGCCGAGCAACAGGCCGGTGCCCAGTGCCCACCACGTCGAGGCCGCATCCTCTGACGATGCCGCGCGCACGAACGGCGGCGCCTCGGGCGGCGGACCACCACGCCGCCAGTTGTCATCCAACCACTGCTGATACTGCGCCAGCTGCGTGGCGAGGGTCGCAGAATGGATCGAAACCTGCGCGTCTTTCTCGTTCATGTCCGCGCCCCACCACGCCAGGGCTGCGGCGGCGGCGGCGCCGCCGAGCGCAAGCGCCCAGTAGCCGGCGATGGGGATCGCGGGCAGGACGCCCATTCCTTCGACACCGCCGGGCGGCAGCCCGTGCGGCGGGAGGTCGATCGCTTGCGCCTCGTTGTAGAGGTCACGCGTGATCTGCTGCGTCGCTCGATAGAGATCACCGTAGCCGACGGCGTCGGCTAGCTCCTGACTCTCCCCGAACACGCATGTCTTCTGCGCGCCGGAGCCGTGGCAAATGCGATCCCACACCCACGTCTCCGTGGCCGCATCCGCCGGCGCGTCGCCGGTGCTCGTCGCGCTCGCCAGCTGCACGAGAAACTCCGTCTGTGCGTTGAGCACGACGATCGCCGTCATGTGTTCTCGTAGCGTCGCCGAGCGCTGTCCGTTCGCGTAGCGGTTCAGCTGCGCCAGTCCTTCGGCCCACTCGGCGGGGCCAAAGTCAATCTCTGTCTGTGGGTGTAATAGTGCCATAACTCAACTCAGGGTAAAGAAGGCCCACGCGATGCCGGCCAGCACGACGGCGCCGGCTACGACTTTGGCGGTGGCCGCTTTGGTTTCGCGGCCTGGCTTTCCGCCGCCGCTTGGAGTCGGAGGCGCCTGGCTACCTCCGTCGATAGGGATGCGCATGCTGTTGAGGGGGCCAGCACTCGACACCAATGGCCACAGCTCTGAATCCGAAGCCAGATCCTCGATGTCGATCGTGCGCGTCGTCGTCGGGCTCTGTATCTGTACGCTACGGTGTACGAGATGCGGTCCCTTTTGGCTGATGTCGACATGTCTCAGATCATGCCACAGATTGCCGCGCCCGCCTGGCGGTTGCCACACTCGTAGGTCGCTGGGCAGGCTAACCGACGGCCACGGGTTGGCGCCGCCGGCGCCGGCGGGGCCAACGAGACCGGCGCCGTAGTTGATGCCCGTGCTAGCTCCACCGCGGAGGCCGGCGGCGGTGGGGTTGTTGTACCAAGCGTGCACAACCCAGCTCTTGCCGACTTCCCACAGGCCGTATTCGTTCGTGTCTAGAATCTCATCGATGGCGCGGCTGTTCGCCACCATCTGCTCGGCGCTGATGTCGGCCACGTCGCGGTGGGGAAGTGACACGTAGGAAATCAGCAACCCCTGGTCTGCGATGTGGTCGTAGAGCTTCGGCGTCGGCAGCACCGCATCGTAAAGGTCGGCGATTCGCTGCGCGGTGTCTGCCGAAACGATCGGGATCACCGAGTCATCTTCGTCGCCGATACGTGCCCTATTCGTAACGCGGAACGTTGCGATCCAATCGCCGTGTTGAACCTTGACGGGAAACCAATCGCCGCCGGGGGTGTTGCTCGCCACGAACTGCGCAAGCACCCACGCCTGAGCCTCGGCGTTCCACATGTTCGTGGTGCCGGGTAGCTCGGCTGAAAGCTCAGTCCAGCTCGGCACGTCAGGACATCCAATAAATGCCGCCACCGATGACGGCGGCGGCGGCTGCCCACTTCCAATACTTGCGCGCGGTGTCGCCGGCGGTGGCGGGGCCGATGGTGCTCGGGTTCACGTTCGGCCCGCCGCGGTTGACCCAGCGGCGCATGTTGTCGCACGACTCCTGATCCATCTGCAGAACTTGGCCGATCCCGATCACGTCGGGATTAGGCGTCGTGGTGCGGTTGAGAGCCCAGATCTCACGCCAGCGTGCACCGGTCTGATCGAGGTACGTTTTCGCGAGGCCAACATACGTGTCCCCGTAGGCCACGGTGTACGTGCACGCATCGAGATCCCACCGGTCGGGATGCAGCTCGGTGGGGCCGGGCGCGACGAAGCCAGGGGGCAGCTCGGGCGCCGCCGGCTCCGGCGGCTCCGGTGGCGGTGGCTCCCACGGGGTGCCGGGCTCTTCCCACCACGGCGTCTCCGTCGGGCTGTCCGGGTACGTGTGGCAGTACTCGTCAAACTGCGTGCGGTAGCCGGGCTCGCCGCTGGCGGTGAGGCAAGCGGTTAGGCCCGTCTCGGGTTGTGTCCCCATTCGGTACGGGGCGCCAACAGTCTGACCGAGCATGGCGCCGAGCGCGCGGGTGGGCTTGATGTGCATGGGCTACCTCGTTGCGTACCAGATGAAAGCGAGCGCGCCCACGCCGGCGGCGGCGTAGGCCCACGTTGGGATCTGCATTCCGCGGGCTTCGCATAGCGCCGTCTTGCTACCGCCGGCGCAGATGCGATCGGCCTCGGCGCTCGTAACGCACTGCGCGCCGTCGCTCACGATATGTGAGATCACGTCTCCGGTGCGCACGCCGGGCACGTTCGGGCCGGCGTAGGTGAACGGCATCGCCAGCGGTTCGGGCTTGCCGCTACTCATCGCGAGGCTACACGCGTTGGCGATGTCCTGAACCTGCGCGACGGTGAACGGGGCGGCCTCGACGGACGGGGGGATGGGCAGCTCGGGGATCGGTGGGTAGCCACCCTCGGCGGCTGCGCGCCAGTCGTCGGGCTCGAAGATCGGCGCCGAGGCAAATCCCGGGACGTCCCATAGGGTCTGTGGGGTGATCGGCACTCGGCGAGACTACAACACGGCGCGTGAGCTGACCAGCTAGCCCGTCTTGTTCCAGCGATCGCCGAGGTACCAACCGAGGCTCAGGGCTACCATGTCTGCGGCTACGTTGGGCAATACCTCGGCGCCGGTGGTGCCGCCGCCCTCGACCACGTGCTCCGCTAGCTCGTAGCCCACCGCTCCGACAGCGACCGGAGCGAACCGAAGGCGCACGAGGCCGGCGCCGAGTCCCACCGCGAAGTGAACCAACGTCCACGGATCCAAGAGTGTTTTGTTCTGGTCCGCTCGGCTGCGGGCGATCAGCCGCATGGCCGAGCGCCACAACGGCGGGGAAGTTGCCCCATCTTGCCGCTCTTCGTGGGCACTTCGGCCCGGGCCTTCCGCGTCGTGGTGATGAGAAACGCTATCACCGCGCCGCCGGCGGCGCCGAGAGCTGCGCTCTTCGCGATCTGCTCGGGGCGGTCTTTGCCCATGCCCCAGCTATACACACCACCGGCCACGAGGCCGTAAACGAGGGGAGCCCAAACCATGGCGCCTATTATTCCTCGCCGGCGTCGACGGCGTCAATGACCGCACCCGCAGCTGCTGCGGCGGCGGCGGCGACGATCGCGCCCGTCATGGCGGGAGTAAGCCCCAGCACCGCGCCCGCAGCCGCCACCGCGCCGGTGACCGCGCTAACCGCTGACCCGAGTACGCCGGCTCCCGCGCCGGCGGCTCCACTGGCGGCGGCCACGGCGGCGGCCCCAGCCCCCGCACCGGCCGCGCCGGCGGCGGCCGCTCCGGCTACCGCGCCGGCGACAGCGACGCCCGCGCCGGCTGCCGCGCCGGCGAGAGCTGCGGCGGCGACAATGCCGCCGATGATGGCGAGGATAATCTCGCCGGTGCTCCACTGGTCCCACGCGCTCGGCACGCGGTTAAACCAGATCGTCACCTTGTCGAGCGCGATCTTTGTGAGCACGGGGGCAAGCGAGGCGACGAGGTCGCGCTGATCGTCGTCGGTGCCGACGCGGGGGATCGCGTCTTTCCACTGCTGGTGAGGCACGCTTGGAATGCTGACGCCGCGCCGCGTCCTCCAATCAAGGATCGCGTTGATCAGCCACTGCCGATAAGACTCTGAGCGCTGGTCGCAGTTGGTGGTGCCCAGCATTTCGTAACGCTCGTTCATGTCGTAGCCGTCGAGCACGACGCCGCATGGTGGCTTAGCGATCATGCGCGACGCAATGCGCAGCACGTCACCCGCCCAGAGGCGCGGCCGGTCGGTGCGCCAGTACGTCGCCGGCGACGTCCACCACGCGGTCACGGCGATCGCTGTCATCGCGGCCACCATCACGTTCGCGTCTGTGATGTTCATCTCGGTGCGGCCGGGGTCGTGCACGATGCCCACGCCGTACTCAACGCCGGCGATCGCGATCTGCATGGCGCGCACTCGCGCATCGGTGGAGTCGGCGCCGGTCGTAATCGCCGACAGCTCGGCCATGTAGGGCTCGTCCGCGGTCCAGTTCATGGGGCCGAAGTGAATCGCCTCCCTCGCGAGCGCCGCCAGCTCGGCGGCGGTGAGTGCGCGGGCAGCGATCGAGGCGTCGTCGGCTGCGCGCTGCAGCCCGAGCGCCGCGCCCACTAGCGCATCGTCGACGATCGGGCGGATGTCCCTCGGCACCGCGGCGGTGGAGGTCAGCGGGCCGACCGTTTCGCGTTTGTTCTCGCCGCCGGCGGTGGCCACGGCGACGGCCGCGCCGCCGAGCGCTACGGCTGGCGCGTAGGCGGGAACGCCGAGCGATAGGATCAGCGCCGGGTTGCGGGTGGCGATGACGCCACCGACGACGGCCGCGCCGCCGAGCACCCACGCAAGCAGCGGCGTTTGTTTCTTGCCGATCGGGTACAGCACGCGCGGCCGGTGCGCCGTCGCCACCGGGCGCGCCGGCGGTAGCTCCACAAGCTCTCTCGGCTCCGCTGCTCTTCTGACGACTGCCATTTAGGTTGTCCAATAGTAAGCGCCCGCAGCCGCCACGCCTAGAACGAGAAGCAGGGGAAGCACTGTGCCCCCGTCGCCGGCGGGGCCGAAGGCGCGATCGTAGACGAGCGCGTGACGTTCGAGGCCGATCGCGTAGACCGGCGCGGCCTGGCCGAAGTAGCCCTTTTTCTTCAGCTCGCGCGCCGCCCCGTGCGCGTCGCCCTGGTCGAACTCCAGCAGCGCGTGCGGGTAGCGTGCGGCCAGCAGCCTCCACCAATCCGCCGCGCCGGCGACGAGGCTGTCATAGCTCCGATACAAGACGGGCTCTCTGGTCGGATCGCGCACCTTGAGCGCGTGGCATCGAGGCCATCCCCTGGTGCATGCGATGTTTCCCACGTTGTGGTTCCACATGCTGCGGGTCTGATCGGTTTCGTGGTTCACCATCGACCACGCGAGGCGCAGCCGCGCCGGGCTCGGCAGGCCGCCAAGCTGAAGCTCGTGAGCTTCGGCCAGCGCGTCGCGCAGCTCTGCGAAGCTCACCGGGGTGCGCGTCGCGCCGGAACGAATCTGCCCCATTTGATTGTTCGGTTTTTCCGGACGAGCTAGCTCGAGCTCGACGGGCATAGCATCGCCTGGCCCTATAATCTCAAACAGGCTCGTTCGCCGCATCGCCCCATCCCAGCCGAAGGAGAAGTGAACATGATCGCGATGGGCCAGCCTGTCGCTCGCCGAGTCGGCGTGCTTGTACTTTGCCCACCCATCGCCGTCGACGACGGCGCCGCCGGCGTTCCAAATCCGCTCGTAGTAGATGATCACGCGGAGGCCGGCGCGCCGCGCCAGTGCGTGGGCGTTGCCGTCGTCGTCGCTCCGCAACAGACAGGCGATCACCGCGTCCGCCGTCGCCCGGTCGGGCGGGAACCAATCCCACGCGCGCCCCTCGTGATGCGTCGACGTCGGCGCGTCGGCGCCGCAGTCTCTCTCGATGCCGCCGTCTCTTCCGCCCCACGTGTCGATCACCCAGCTGCGGAAGTCCTGCGCGCCGGGCTTCGGCACGGGGTCGCACTCGTTGACGGGCTCAGATGGGGCGTACGGTTCGACGGGCTGAGAGAACGGTCCAAGATCCACGGGACACCTCCTGCGCGAGTGATACCACGCGAGCGCCCCCAACCCGACGACGACGCCGCCGGCGATTGCTAGCGCCCGGTCATCCACCACAGCGCTCCGGCGGCTACAGCGACAACGGGCGCCCATAGCCATGCCGTCGCTTCGTCCAGCTCGTCGAGCGCTCCCAGCTCGGGGCGCGTGCCAATGCCCAACCGCTTGGCGGCGCGTAACGGGTGCTCGCCGGCGGTCGCATCGATCGACGTTTCGAGCCAATGCCATTCGCCGTCTAGTTGCACCTGCGCGGCCACATGAAGGGGCACCTTTCCCGTGTCACGCGTCGGGAGCGTCTCCAGTCGTGCGGGGATGTCGAGCGCTCGCAGCAGCGCCATCATCACACGCGCCGAGTCGTCGCAATCGCCCTGCCCGATATCCAGCGTGCGCAGCGTCGGGCTGAAGGTCTCGCGCTTCTCTTTCACAAACGCTACCTGGTCCTTCACGAACTGGTGAAGGGCGGCGGCGCGGGCTCCGTCGACGCGGAGGCCGGCGGTCGCGTCCTCGGCGATGCGTCGCACGTCGGGCAGCTCGGCGTCCAGCTCGGCCAGCGCGCCGAGTAGATCGACCTTGCGGCGGTGCGTGCCGCAGTCGATCTCGAACGCCACGCCCCCATCGTAAAGATCGACGTGTTCGAGTACGCGGCAGCCGGCGCCACGCACAACCCGCTTCGTCTCGGCGGGGGTGTGATCGAGCTTTCTCACCGGCTCGGGTCTGAGTAGTACGCCCAGATCGTGAAGGCGCCCAACCCCATGCCGAGCGCCAACATGCCCCACGGATAGGGGCGCGGTTCAGGGGCCGGCCTGGTCGCCGGCGGATACGGCTGCACAGGTGGCGTCGGAACCGGCAGCCCTGGCAGATCATCGATCGCACAAACGAACGATGTGCCGTCGCATGCGATCACCTTCGCGCCGGCGGTGAGACAAATACGCGCGGCGTCCGTGCAGTTTTGAAACGGGGTCAGCGGAATCGGCGGTGTTTGTCCCATGTCACCTCAGCAGAAAGTAAGCGCCCACGCCTAGCACGCCGGCGCCGATCACCCACGGAACCATCGAGGCCTTCTTGTCCGCCGGCGCCGTCGTCCGTGGATCGGGCGACACAACCGGTGGCGGCACTACGGGCGGCACCACCGGCGGAACCACTGGCGGCACCACCGGCGGAACCACTGGCGGCACTGTGGGCACCCATGACGGCACAACCGAGGGATCGAACGGTGGAACGTACGGCGGCGGGGGGACGTAGCCGGGCACCAGCGTGGGATCGAACGGGGGCGGGTCGGGGATATTGCACGTGAAGGCGTCCGCGTCGCACGTCGCCAAGTTGCCACCCATCTCGGCGCAGAACTGATCGGCGAAGATGCAGTCAAGGCCCCACGGAAGATCGATCGGCGGCGTCTCTTGCATCGCGTCACCTGAACAGGAAGTAAGCGCCCACGCCGAGCACGCCGGCGCCGATCACCCACGGAACCATCGAGGCCTTCTCAGCCGCCGGCGGCTGGCCGGGCTGCGGCTGAGGTTGCGGGATCGGCGGCGGGATCGGCGGGTACCCCGGGGGCGGCGCGGGCGCCGGCGCCGGCTCCTGCCAGGGCGCCGGCGGCGGCAGCTCGCAATTGTACTCGACCCCCTCGGGGTGCTCGTAGCAGTCGATCAGCAGGCCGCCCTGTGCCTGACACTCCCAAATCGCTTGTTGGCAATTCTCGGCCATGCGCGCAGCCTATCACCGCGGCGGGCTACGCGTCACCCAGCAGGGTCTAACACCAGCGGCGCGGGCTCCTTCTGCGGCGCGCCTCCGATCAGGCCTCTTAGACTCTCGGCGATCAGCTCGCCGGCGGGGGACTGCAAGAAGGCGCCGATCGCTCCCACGATAGCCTGCGGTCCCTCGGGTTGCTGGGAGAGCGTCGCTAGCTGGTTTTGGATCTGCTCTTCGGCGTCGGCGGCGGCGTCGTCCTGCACGCGTCCCACTTGCTCGCCCAGCTCGCGTAGCTGCTGTTCGAGCGGTTGAAGATCGGCGCGGCGCTTCGCTTCGGTGGAGTTGCGCAGAAATTCGATGGTCTGATCGGCGCGGGCTTGCTCGCCGGCGATTAGAGCGCTCGCCCGGGTCTCGATCGTCGTCACCATCAGGTGAATCAGGTTCATCTGCAGTTGATGGTTTCGCGCTCGCTCGGCCTCGGCGATGTGCTGGATGGCCACGAACTGCGCCAGCGGGCTCATCTCATCGGGGCGCGGCACGAACGGAAGACCGGGGGCGGCAGCCGCCGGCGCCGGCGGCACTGGAACCTGCGGCGCCGAGGTCACGACGCGCGACACCGGGCGGCGCGGGATGGTCGGCACGCGGCGCGGGGCAGTCGTCGGAGGGGGCGGCGGGTTGGGGACCACGCGCACCACTGGCGGTGGTGGCGCCGGCGAATCGGGCTCAGCTGGATTGAGCTCAACTGGCGCGGCTGCGCCCGGGGCCGGTTCTTCCTCCGCGTTTTCGTCGAGGAGGAAGGCGAGGCCGCTCGGCAAGTTGCGGCGCTTGTCCTTCGGCGCCCAAACCGCTCGATACGTGCCGTGATCCAGGTCGCCCTTTTCCCACAGCTCGTCGGCTAGCGCCTCGGGGTGGCGCTCCTTCGGCAGCCACCAGCGGCCGACGCCTTCGATCTCCAGTCGCTCCCACGCGTCCTCGGGCTCGTTGTAACGTTCGAGGCCGCACCAAACCGCGGTGGGTGGAATAGGGCTGTTATCGGGTCGTTGTTCATCGGTCGCCATGCCGGAGATATACCCCAAACAACCGCGCTTAGCGCGTTAGAATGCCCCCGATGCCCGTAGTCACATGCACTCTCGACGCCCCTACCGTCCTGCGCCTCGTGTGGTTGGCGTACACCACAGGGCGATCGGTGGACGAGGAGGCCGAGACCATGATCGTCTGCCACGGGAACGGCCTCAAGATGCTACCGGGGGCGCCGTACCATTCGCACCACTGCTGCGCCTCAGTCCGTCTCTACGGCTGGCCGGTCCTCGTGGACGCGCCAGCAGCCGCGGGGCGCCGGCGCGTCTCCCTCGACGTCGCTGAGCGGCACGTGGCCGCGCTCGACCGGTGGGCTGCGCGGGCTCACCGCCACCGGGGCGACATGCTGGGGGCCGTCGTCGAGAGCTACATCCGGACGCTGGCCGCTGCTAGCCCTTCGCTGCTGCCTTGGGTGCCGTCGACGCGCTCCGCTTCTTGGTCCGCTCGTCCACCTGAGTCTTGACCGTGGCCAAGCTCTCGCGCAGCTCGGCCACGTCTTCCTCGATGTCGTCGAGGCGCTCGGCGCCGGCGGCGGCCTTGCCGATGATCGCGCCTAGCTCCTTCATCTGAGCCGGGTCGTGACTGACGGTGATCTTGATGCCGCCGGCGGCCAGCTGGCGAACAAACAGAAGCACGGCCGCGACCAGTAAACCGATCGGGCCGTGCTGCTGTGCGAGGTCTCCTAGATCCATTCGCCGAGGCTACCACGTGTCCGGGTCGCACTCGACCCAACCCCATCCGGGCTCACGTGTCCAAGCGTGGTGACACACCGGCTCGCCGACCGTCGCCGGTTCAAGCTCCACCCCTCGCTCGTCGAACGCATCGAGGTCGCTCAGCATACGGGCGAGGCCGGCGGCGGCTGTCGCGTTGAGCTTCAGCTGGGCGGCGCGGACGTGTGCGCACCCGGGACACTCCACGCAGAGCCGCCGGAGATCCGGCATCATCATGATCACGACGCCGGCGCCGGCGCAGAGCCCGCACGGATCACCGACAGCTAGCGTCAAACTGCGCCTCGCGTCTGCGGCGGTAGGTGCGGCGACACTGCTTGCACTCGGGCTCCCACAGCTCGTGCACGCCGCGCTCGTTATCCGGGTCACGTAAGCCCGTGCGGAAGCGGCACGACTGCGGGGCACCTGTCATCGGGTGAGCGTGCTGGCAGTCGTGCGCACACTGCGAATCGTTCTCGATGTGGACCCCGTTGCAGAAACCCAGCGGGCAGTCGTGCTCGTGTTCGGGTGTCGGCTCGTCGCCCGCGGCGACGGCGGCGCGGCCGGTGTCGTCGACGAACATTAGAGCAACCTCCACAGAACGAGCAGAAGCACGGACAGGATGAAGCCACCTACGATGCAGTCGGCACCACGGCGCATCCACCAGAGCTGCACTCGGTCGGCGCGCGTCTCGGGGATCATCACCGGTTGTCGGCGCGTGTCGGGGTAGGCCTGGACGTACAGATCCCACCGCCGCCACATTCCCGCCGGATTCATGCCGGCGAAGTCGGCCACGCCCACGAGTGTGCCGCACTGGTCGCACTCGCGCTGCGTCACGATCGTTTCATCGGCGCGCACCGTGGTCGGCGCGTCAACCAGCTTCATATACTCGCCGTGGTTGTAGGATGCGTGGCAGCCAGTGCAGCACGCGATCGACGTTTGAACGGCGAGGATCATTGACCGGCCTCCGCAGCGTCGGCGACCTGGAACAGCTGCAGCGCGATCTGGTATGCCGTGTCGGGACTGAAGAGGCACGTGGTCGCGTCGGTGTTATAGCTCAGCGGGTTATCGCTGAGCTTCAACTCGACGAGGCCATTCAGTGCCAAACAAACCTCCGCGGTGTAGTGGTGCGGGGTGGCGCTCGCGTCCCGGTTGGTTTCTCTCGTTACGAATTTCGGATTGCTCATCGTTCTGCCCTCGGTCGTCTGATGTTGTTGTCTTTGGCGGCGGCCTGGAGCGTGTCGTGGGTGCGTTGCCGCACGGCGGTATGCTTCCACCACTTGCGCACGGTCGTCGTGCTGTAGCCCGTCGCGGCGACGAGCGTTGCTATCTTTCGTTCTACTGTCACTTGCTGCACTCCCCGCACCGTCGGTGCGTCGTCGAATAGTTGTAAGGGAACGAGCGGGTGGGAATCGCTCGAACGTGTCCACATTCCAGTTCTTCGCGCACGCATCGGTGCTGCGTCTCGCGATGCACAATGCGCCGCATCGGCGCGCGGCAGCTGCGCCGGCGGTTGGCCGCGTGGCTGCGTGTCATGCCCCGGCCTCCTCCAAGATGTCACCGAGCACGCCCAGATGCGCGCACAGCTCGGCAACGTTGGCGCGGGACAGCGTCACCCCGAATGACGCCTCGCGCCCGAGCTTCGCGTAGATCAAAAGATGTGCTCGGTGGCGGGGTGGTTCGCGGACCTCTTTCAGCACGACCAGGGCAACCGCGGTCTCCACGCGCTCGCAAAAGAGCGTCACCGGTCGGCCCTCGCGGTGAGAATGTCGGCGGCGGCGCGCAGCGCCTCCGTGCGCGGGATGTCGCCGTCTCTCTCGTAGGCACGAGACAGCGATCGCAGGTAGCTCGCTTCGTGGAGGATGATCTGTCGGCGGTCGTGGTTGGCGTCCTTCGTGCCGCAGCCGTAGCAGCGCATCGCGGGCTCACCGCAAAGACACACAGTCAGCGACGGGCCGACGTGCACCGTGATGGTTTCCTTCGCGCAGCTGTTGCACACCCTCGACCGGCCGAGCTTGCCGGCCATGTTCACGTAGACCGTTGTCGTCTTCCGGACCTTCGTGCGACACACAGCACAGCGGCTCACAGGTTGAGCCCCGGCAACGCTTCAACCTCGACCGATCGCGACGACGAGCAGTAAGTAGGGTTCACGGTGATGCGGGTAAGGATGATCGCATCGTCGTACGGATTGGCGGCGACGATGTGGCGCGCGTCCTGGCGGCTGTCAGCCTCGACGTGGAAGAGCACGCTCACCTGAGCGCACGAGTGTTTGTGCCCTTTCTGGAACGTCGTACTCCCGAGCTTGACGCGGTAGATCACGACGACACCGCCGCCGGGTAGTGGTCGCGCATGGCACACATCATCTGGTGGATGCACCACGCCGGAACCAGCTTGGTCTGCACGCCCTCGTGGAACGACGTCCACCTGTAAGCCGCCAGCGCGCCGGCGGCGGCGGCTTGCTCGTCGTGGTGAGAGCGGTTGGCGCGCCCGCCCTTCCAATCGTAGTGGCGATCGGTGATCCGTTGGATGAGCCGGCGGCGCGCTCGAACATGCGCGTCCACCTGGCGCGCTCGCTTCTTCTTCTTCGGCTTGCACTGCTCGGCCAGCACAGCGGCGGCCTCCGGCGTCGACAGCTCGGCCGCTACCTCATCGAGCACGGCCTGGCCCCAGCCCGCGCTCGGCGGTTCCGGCGCCGGCGGCGGCGCGGTGGCGGCATCGCGCGCCCTGATGTCGTCGGCCCATCGGTGGAGCATCTCGTCGCCGCTGATGTCGTCGGCCTCGGGCGCTGACTCGGGCATCACCTCGACACACACGAACGGCTGCGCCGTCTCCACCAGCTGGCCGTTCGCCTCGCCGAGCACGAAGCGATCGGCGAGGGGGATCGTCACCGGCCGCCCTTGGTGAAGATGGGTCGCCGGGGCGCCGAAGGCTATTGCCTGCACCGTGCTGGGGCCGGTGGGCTGCACGTCGACGCTAACGCCACCGCCGCCGGCGGCGGTGATGACGAGCTGCACCACGTTGCGACCATCGAGACACACACACCACGTGAGCTTCTCAGTGGGGTGCCACGTAAGCACGACGCCGGCCGGGTGGTCGCCGGTCGGAGGGGCGGCGAGTTGCCCCGGGAGAGGAGTGGGGGAGACGGGACCATCGGATGAATTAGTCATGCCGAAAGTAATAGCACTTCTAATCACAGAAGTGTGGTTACTTTTGGGCGTGGTCGAGGCTGTGCACCGCGCGACTAGTGATGCACTCGCCGGCGGCGACCTCTAGCAGGGCTTTATCGAACCCCCGAGACCCACCGCGCTCGGCGGCGCGTATGAGAAAATGGGGCACCGGTTCACCCCTGATCCGCTCGTCGCGTATGGCTCGCCACGTGGCGCGGGGGATCGAGGCGATCCACGTGTCCTCGGGCTGCGGCTCGTCGTCCTCCAACAGCTCGGCGTCCCCCATGTCGACGACGCCTAGACGATCCTTCAGACCGTTGGACCACACCAGCCGATGAGCGCCGCGCATGTCTTCGCAGTAGGTACGCCACAGCCGAGCATCGAGATCGTGCTTGATGCGCCATGGCAGCGCGGCGTCGTCGCCGGCGTCGTCGCGGTGCTTGTTGCGTGCGGTCGCCCAGTCAGAAGCGATCTGCCACGGGGTGCGGTGCCCCTTCTTGGCCTTCTTGTTGGCGGGGTCGCTCAGCTCTAGCCCGAGCTTCGCGATGTACTCGCCGTCAGAGGCCATCGAGGCCTTGAGCGCGTAGGCCGCAAGCGGCACGTGCTCGATCCCAAACACGCGCAGCACTTCGCGCTGCCAAAGCTCGGTCAGCTCGTCGAAGTCGGGGCAATCCCAAACCTTCCGCCACTTGCCGGCCGGTCCCACGGCCGTGGCGGTGGGCACGTCGTCCTCGAAGAAGATCAGCACGTGCAGGTGAGGGTGCCAGCCGTTGGGGCCGTGGGTGACCTCGGTGGCGCGCACGCGGCCGACCATGCCCACGTGCTTCTGCCAGCGCTTGTAAGCGCGGTGGCGACTGAAGGCGCCGAAGGCGCGGGACAGCCCTTTGCGGAGGCGCTTCAGATTGTCGCCGCAGCCGTGCCGGATCGTGAGCGTGAGCATCGCGACCTTTGTAGAGCCGTGCCGGTCGACGGCCTGGCGTAGCTCGTCGGCTCGGGCTTGGCAGATCTGCATCTGGCACACCGCGCACTCCCAGATCGATCCGCAATGCGCCAGGCCGGTCAGCTTGATGCGCCCGTCAGGGGTGGCCATCACGCCCACGTGCCCCGACTCGGAGATCACAGCCCTACCGCAGGCCTGGACGCGGGGTTGCGAGAGCGGGCGCATGCCGTCGCGCAGCTTGTACATCGCGGCGCGTAGCGGCTTGTCCGTCGCCGGCGTCGACGGGCTCCACGTGCCACGCCGATCGAGCATCGCGACCGGCGTGCGGTTCGGGGCGTTGACCTTCCGATCGCTCCAAGGGATCGGGTTCTCTTGCCCAGCTCGGGCGCGGCGCGCGGCCTCCTCCGCGATGGCGCGTAGCTCGTCCTCGTTTTGGTCCCACCGCTCGGTCAGGAAGTTGTACGAGGCGATCGAAGTGCCGGGGGGCAGGTGGTCAGCTAGGTCGCTCTTCGGCCCCTGGAGGCCTGAGCGGCTCAACTTCTGACAACCCTTCCGAGTTGCGCCTTCGGCGCCGGGCTCGGGGCGGGGAAGAAAACCGAGGCGTGGGCGCGCCTCGTCGAGGCGTTTCTGCCATTCCGCGCGGTTGGCGGGTGCCGTCAACGTGAGCTGGTCTCCCACCTTTTTTGTGGGGGCTTCCGGTTTTGGCGGCCTCATTGAGGCGCCTCGGATCGCTCGTTTTGCACTTCGATCGGACTAGCGCCGCGGATCGCGCGGCAGACCGAGCACACCCGAACGGCGGCATGGTCGCCATTCAGGTAGGCGTGACGCCGCCCGCTATGGCGGTCGCCGAGCGTGCAACGCTGTTTGCACCCGCACTTACAGACGTACGTACATACACCCCAGCTGAACGGCAGCTGGCTACGGCGCGAGCGCATATCCGCCCCTTTTAACCATCGACATCGCGGGCATGCTGCCCCGCGAAAGAGCACACTTCAAGCTTGAAGATCGGGACGACTTAGCGGATCATTGGGCCACCTGTCGCCCTTTCTCACCATCGGATATCAGGTAGCGCCCCGCACTACTGCGGGGCGTTTCTTATTTGGCACTATTCCGTTTCCAATTCCGATGGTTGCGGGAGCAACGCGGGCGACGTCGGAAGGGTCCAGTATCCGCCGTCGTCGTCGTCGTCGTCGTCCTCCCACTCGGCGCCAAGCTCTGGGTCGATGTCTTCCCAATACTCGATCGCGATCCACTCTTCGCCGTCCCAAACTTCAAGCTCGGCGGCGGCCACAGCGGCCGGCGAGATGAAGGCGTCGGCGTGCACCGATTCGTCGTTTGCCACCTCGTCGTCCTCTAGCTCGTCGGCGTCGAAGTAGATGCGCAGCACGACGGGGACTAGCCCGTCGTCCACGATGTCGTCACTCCGATCGTTGGCGAATGCTTGCGCCTTTTCGTACCAGTAGGGCACGCCGGCGGGGCCGCTGACAAAGACCCCCTGCCCGGCGTGCGCGTCGTAGCTGGCCGCGCCGATCGATCGCGGCGCGCCGACGACCAAGCCATGCCGGGCGATGCCTTCTAGGCGCCCGGTGTAGGTCGCGTGGAAATAAGGGTCCATGCGCCGAGGGTACAATCACGGGCGCGGGAAGTCGACGGCGCGCCAGTAGACGCCCCACGCGATGCGCGTGCGATCTCGCCCCGTGACTTCCAACACTAACTCGTTGCCGCGCGCGACGACGACGACGCCGAGGCCGCCGGCTCCGATCTGGTTTTTCGATTCCGTCTCAGTCTTCAACCGCGCGCCGCCACGCTCGTTGACGAGCGTGTAGCCGCCGAGCTGGACGTTGCCGAGGAACGCATCCTCGGTGCGGCCGACCACGTACAGCTCGGGGATCGCCACGACGTCGCCGGCGTTCGGCGCCTCCGCTAGCACCGTCGCAACGGTTAGCGCGCTGGTCGATACGAACGCGCGATAGTAGACGGGCCAAGTGTGCTGGTACTGCGGATCGACGGGCATCAGAGTTGCTCTTCCAACACGAGCGACGCGTGCATGAGATCGGGCAGCGACGCCGGCAAAATGCTGAGCGTGTTGCCGACGGCGCCGAACTTCGAGATCTCCACGACGACCGTCTGGGGATTGGTGGCAGCCGTCACGACGACACGGCGCACCCGAGCGACGCATCCGATCTGCGATCGTACTTTGTTGTCGGTGGTGCCTCCGGGCAGCGGCGCACCGTTCAACAAGAAGCGCGCGTTAAACGCTGCGTTACCTGCGAAGCCTCCGCTGTGCGTCCAGTTGCACGTGAAGGTGAACTTGATGTACGAGGCCGGCAGCAGTGTGGTGATCGGAAGCGTGAAGAGCACCGCATACGTAGGCGCGGTGATGACGGCTGCGAAGTCCACCGCAAGCTCAAGACTAACCGGGGCGGCGAGGCCGGAGCCGGCGCCCACCGGGAGGTACGGGCCACCGTTCGAACTCTTGAACAGCGCGCCGGCGGCATCGGTCGCGAGGATCGACTCGCCCGCCTTCGACAGTACCGGCAGCGGCGAACGATTGGGCAGCGGTACGGCGCCCCTGACGAGCTTCGTCATAGCGCCGCCTTCCTAGAAAACCTTGCCGATTGCCAGTCCTACGACACCGCCAACCACTGCTGTGATGACGGCGTATTTGATCATCTTCGATTCTTCTTTGGCGCGGGCAGCGTCGGCGGCGGCGGCCTCGCGGGCTTGCGCCTCTTGCTCAGACACGAGGCCAGGAACGCCGCCCGGTGGCGCCGGCACTCCGGGGGGGATGGGGACCGGCTGACCACCGGGC
>SDBT01007083.1_pt1 | contig 18504 bp, 17 predicted proteins | sample 2277101 | NCBI WGS metagenome assembly SDBT01 (sample SAMN10404973, study PRJNA504765) | marine sediment metagenome | isolation source: marine sediment core GS10_PC15, 103 cmbsf | place: Arctic Ocean: Southern Knipovich Ridge | collected 2010
GTCCCCTCATCGACGGGGATGGTCACGAACAACCGCTGCTCAGGGGAGAAGAACATCCCCTGGTCGATTTCGTATACCGAGATCTCGGGCTGGCCCCAGGAGAAATCCAAGTAGCCCAGGGCGAAATATGCCTGCCGCAAGGCATACATATCGCTCTCGTACCCGGCCCAGGAAAAACGATCGTTCTTGGTCAGCATCGAACCCAGCCAATGCTCACCCGTGCGCTTCACCTTCCAGCGCAGCTCCCGCTGAGTGAAAACCGTGGCGCCCTCGAAGTGCACCTGTTCGATCGCCACCTGATCGCCCTCGATGACGCGGAAGACGACATCCTTGCCGCCGCCCTCTGCAGAGTCCTCGATCTCCATGTCCACCTGCACATACTGGAAGCCCTCCTCGCCCTGCAGCATCGTCGTCAGAACTTCCTCTGCCCGGCGCATGGTCTGCATATCGAGGGGCTCATCGAGCGTGATGGGGATCTCCAGGAGCTCCATACGCTCGGTCAGGTCTTCAGGAGAAACGCTGTCGCTGCCCTCGATGCGGATATTGCGGAGTTGTGGCCTCTCCCTGACCGTGATCTCGACGATCACTCCCGTGTCGCCCGGCCGCCATCGCATGACGATGTCGTCGAAGAAGCCGCTGTTCAGCAGCGACCGATAATCACGGCGCGCAGTTTCCCAGCTGAACGCGGCTCCAACGCGCGTCTCCAGGAAGAAGAGCACCGTGTCGTCCTCGATGCCGACGTTGCCGTCGACGAGGATCGCCTCGACGATCTCTCCCTGCGGCGGCTCTGCCTGCTGTATGAGCTGCTGCCCGAATTCCTGCAGCATGGCACTCGCCGCCGGACCCCAGCCCGCCGGGTAGGTTGTGGAGACGGGCTCTCCCGACGCCAACGCGGTCGATGGCAGCAGCGACGCCATCGTGATCAAACAAACGATGGCCAAGACGCTGCCGTAACGGTCGTTCGAGGTACGGCCAATCAGGTGGATTTGGTTCATTTCAGTTTCGCGCGGGGGATCGTCAGGGAGATCCTGTATCTATTTTGCCACTGATGACTCTGCCTTTTCAGGTCGGCACACCTGAAATCTGAGCTCGGCGTCATCGACGGTGACCTGAATACGGTCACCAGGCCCGATATCACCACGGATCAGATCTTCTGCAAGAGTGTCCTCGATGTGCTTCTGGATGGCTCGCCGCAAGGGTCGAGCTCCATAGCTTCGATCGGCGCAAGTACGGTCAATCAGCCAGGCGAATGCCGCATCATCGAGATCCACCTGAATGTCCTTCCGCATGAGGTTCACGTTCACCTGATCCACCATCAAGCGGATGATCTCGACCAGATGCTCGTCGGAGAGTGAATGGAAGACGACCGTCTCATCGATGCGATTGAGGAACTCGGGATTGAAGGTCTTCTTCACCTCTTCGAGCACCATCGTCTCCATCTCCGAGAAGGACGCATCCTCGTCACCAGCGCGGAAACCCACGCCGCCGCGGCGCTCGATGTGCCGGGCGCCGATGTTGGAGGTCATGATCAGGATGGAGTTCTTGAAGTCCACCCTGTTGCCGAGCGCATCGGTAAGGTGCCCCTCTTCGAAGACCTGCAGCAGAATGTTGAAGATCGACGGGTGAGCTTTCTCGACCTCGTCGAGCAACACGACGCTGTAGGGATGCCGCTTCACCCTGTCGGTAAGCTGCCCGCCTTCCTCATGGCCAACGTAACCCGGAGGGGAGCCGATGAGCTTCGAAATCGAGTGTTTTTCCATGTACTCGGACATGTCAAATCGCAGCAGGGAACTCTCGTCGCCGAACAGGAACTGCGCCAGGGTACGCGCTACCTCGGTCTTGCCGACGCCCGTCGGGCCGAGGAACAGGAACGCCCCCATCGGCCGGCGCGGGTCCTTGAGGCCAGCGCGTGAGCGACGAATTGCCCGCGAAACGACCCCGACCGCGGCCTCCTGCGCCACGATGCGCTTGTGGAGCTCTCCCTCCATGTTGACCAGCTTGTCCATCTCTTCTTCCTGAATGGCGGTGATGGGAATGCTGGTCCACGTGGAAACGACTCGCTCGATGTCTTCCTTGCTAACCACCGGTCGCTCGGATTCTGCGTCTTCACTCGCCTGCCGGGCGCGCAAGCTTTCGAGTCGTTCGCGCTCCTGCTGCTCTTGATCCCTGTAGTAGGCGGCCTTCTCGAATTCCTTGTCACCGATCGCCGCATCGACCTGCTCGGCGATGACCCGCAGATGCTCCTCGATCTCCTGCTCCTGACTCGGTGCGGCGGCCGCCTCGAGCTTCACCCGCGCTCCGGCTTCGTCCATCACATCGATGGCCTTGTCGGGCAGGAACCGGTCGGTGATATAGCGATTGCTTTGGTATACAGCCGCCGCCAGAGCCTCGTCGTCGTAGACAACGCCGTGGTAACTCTCGTAGCGATCGCGCAGGCCGAGAATGATGTGCAGCGTTTCGTCCTCCGACGGCGGCGAGATCTTCACCCCTTGGAAGCGCCGCGCCAGCGCCCGGTCCTTCTCGATGTGCTTGCGATGCTCCTTGGGCGTCGTCGCGCCGATGCACTGCAGCTCGCCACGAGAGAGGGCCGGCTTCAGGATGCCGGCCGCGTCGAGCGAGCCCTCAGCTGATCCGGCGCCCACGAGGGTGTGCAGCTCATCGACGAAGATGAGCACTTCATCGTTGTCGACAATCTCCTTCATGATGCTCTTGAGACGTTCTTCGAACTGCCCTCGGTACTTGGTTCCCGCAACAACCGATGAGATGTCGAGCGCCAGGATGCGCTTGTCGAAGAGAAACCGGGGAACATCGGCGGTGACGATCTTGCGAGCCAATCCCTCGACGATGGCCGTCTTACCGACGCCCGGCTCACCGATCAGCACCGGGTTGTTTTTGGTGCGACGGCAGAGAATCTGGATGACCCTCTCGAGCTCCTGCTCACGCCCGATCAGCGGATCGAGCTGTTCCTTGGCGGCCAGTTCCGTCAGATCCCTGGAGAATTCGGACAGAAACGGCGTGTCCTTCTTCTTGTCGCTGACATTGCGCTCTTTGAGAAGGAAGAGAAGATCCTCTCGCGCCGTCGTTAGGCGCATGCCTTTCTCCAGCAGAATTCGCGACGCCAACGATTTCTTCTCGCGTAGCAGTCCGAGCAGCACATGCTCCGTGCCGATGTACTTGTGAAACATCTTCTCCGCTTCTTCTGCGGCGTAGGCGAGAACTCGCTTGGATTCGACGGAAAGGGGAATTTCCACGCTTGTGGAGATCTTCTCGCGCACCTGCGTGCGCGCCTCGATCTCACTGCGCACCTCTTCCGGCTCGACCTTGGCGCGGAGTAGGAGTTGTCCGGTGAGCCCGCTGTTCTCGCGGGTCAGGCCGAGCAGGAGGTGCTCGGTCTCGATCGTGCGAGAACCCAACTGGCTGGCCTCGTAGCGCGCGAAGAAGATCACGCGCCGGGCCCTTTCAGTGTAGCGCTCAAACATGCGTCACAGGCTCGGACATCGGGGGCTTGGCCGACACAGACGGCCTTCTGTCTGGCGTGCGCCCCCCATTAGCGCGAGCCACCAGCCGCGGCACAAGGGAACACCGCAGACTTCAGTATAGCGGACCGTCTCTCGGGGCGACAAGACAAGCAAAAGGCCCTGCGGGGCTTGACTGTGCGCCTCCCTACCCTTCCACCAGCCCCGTTTCGGACGGTAGCAGCATGCCACCGGGCTGCATCTCCAGAACCCGGTCGAACCCCTTCACCAGCGCGGGGTTGTGGGTTGCCATGACGACGGCCGCCCCATGCTCGCCCTGCACCTGGGCAAAAAGTTGCATTACCCGCATGCCGGTGGCGATATCGAGGTTACCGGTCGGCTCGTCGGCGAGAAGCAGGCTCGGCCTCCGCGACAAGGCCCGGGCGATCGCCACCCGCTGCCGTTCGCCACCCGATAGCTGCCCGGGGAAATGGTGTGTTCTTTCCTCGAGCCCCACCTCGGTCAGCAACGCCGACGCCCGCCGGCGAGCCCCTTCGGCCTGTCGACCGATCAGCATCGGCATCATCACATTCTCAAGCGCCGTGAACTCGGGCAGGAGCTGGAAGAACTGGAATACGAAGCCGACCTCGGCATTGCGGTATCCAGCGAGCGCGTTCTCCTGCAATTCGGCAATGGATTGCCCGCGAAAGGCGATAGTGCCGGAATCGGCCCGATCGAGGCCGCCGAGCAAGTGAAGAAGAGTGCTCTTGCCCACGCCGCTGGCCCCCAGAACGGCGACCCGCTCGCCCGCCGCGATCGACAGCCGCGTCCCGTCGAGCACGCGCAGGACCTTCTCGCCCGAGGGGTAGGTCTTCACCAGGTCGGTGACCTCGATCAATGGCGTGGTGCCCGGCGGGGTCGCCGCACCCTGATGGGTGCCGCCCTGGCTCTGCAGCGACTCTTCACTCATGGCGCAAGGCCTCGACCGGATCGAGCCGGCTGGCACGCCAGGCCGGGTAGATGGTGGCCAAGAAAGACACGGCCACGGCCATGAGTCCGACCAAGGTGAAATCGGCGGGGCGTATGAGGAACGGAACGTGCGAAAGGTAATAGACCTGCTCGGGCAGAGAAATGACCTGATAGGTGTCGAAGATCCACGAGAGACCGATTCCGAGGGCCAGCCCCGCGACCGTTCCCGCCAGCCCGATGATCAGGCCCTGCAACATGAAGATCCACAGAATCGCCTTACGCGTCGCCCCCATGGAGAGCAGGATGCCGATGTCGCGGTTCTTTTCCATCACCAGAAGAACCAGCGTGGCCACGATATTGAGCGCCGCCACCCCGATGATCAGGCTGATCGTCACGAACATGGCCAGGCGCTCGAGGGCCAGCGCCGAGAAGAACACGCGGTTCATCTCGCGCCAGTCCATGACGAAATAGCCCTCGCCGAGTCGCTCCCGCACGCCCTCCATCACCTCCGGGGTGGCGAAGATGTCCTCGACCTTCATCTCTACCAGCGACACCGTCGCGCCCATATCGAACAGGTCCTGCGCCTGTTCCAGGTCGATGAGCGCCCAGGTGTTGTCGTACTCGAACATGCCGGCCTCGAAGATGCCCACCACGCGGAATTCTCGGAACCTGATGCCGATGCCCATGGGCGTCAGCAGCCGCGGGGCCGGCGTGATCAGCCGCACCCCATCCCCAACCCTCACCAGCAGCTTTTGTGCCAGATCATGACCGAGGATGATGCCGGGCCCTTCGCTCTCGTCGACCAGGCCATCGACGCTGCCCTCGACGATCGAGTCGAGCAGCTCGGTGGTGATCAGCTCCAGTTCGGTGTCGATGCCCTTGATATTGGCGAATGCCGGTCCGAGCCCGCTGTCGAGCATGACCGGCTGGAGAATCGCCGGTGCCGTGCTCACGACCCCCGGCACGGTCGACACAGCCTCGAGGACCGCGGGCCAGTCCTCGACCGGATGCCCGCCGCTCTGCCAGATCACGATGTGGGCGTTGGCGCCGAGGATCTTCGTCTGAATGTCTTGCTGGAAGCCGGTCAACAGCGCCAATGCGATGACCAGGGCGCACACCCCCACGGCAATGCCGAGCACCGAAACGGCCGTAACGATCGAGGTGAAGGCCTGTTTGCGGCGCGCCCGCAAGTAGCGGAGCGCCAGGAAGAGCTCATAGCGTCGAGCTACCAGGCCGGGTTCACGCTCAGACATGGTCTTGAAGCCGGGATGTCGGTTCAGCTCTTTGGCCGCAAGAGCGGAAAGAGAATAACGTCACGAATCGAGGGAGAGTCTGTGGCCAGCATGACGAGGCGATCGATGCCGAAGCCGATGCCGGCTGCCGGGGGCATGCCGTACTCCAGCGCATGGATGTAGTCCTCGTCGACAACCATCTCGGGCACGTCCGGAGGCCGGTTGACGGCCATCTCTTCCATGCGCAACCGCTGCTCACGCGAATCGTTGATCTCCGAGTAGCCGTTGGCGACCTCGAGACCACCGCAAAACAGCTCGAAACGTTCGGCGACCTCGGGCTCCCCGGGAACGGTCTTCGAGAAGGGTGATGCCTCGCGGGGAAAATGTGTAACGAAAACGGGTGCGGTGACCTGCGGCTGCACCAGCTTCCCTAGCGCCGCATCGAGCATGTAGCCACGGCTCATGTCCTTGACCGGGACCTCACGCGCAACGAGCCAGGCACGCAACGCCTCGGTGTCGGCCAGCAAGTCCTCCGGCACACCACCGATCTCGACGAGGGCCTTCGTGATGGGCAGTCTCGCCCACGGCCGCTGAAACGAGATCGTCTGCCCCTGAAAATCGAGGTCTCCCGTGCCCACCACGGTCTCGATGACCGTCGTCAGCAGCTCCTCGGCGAAGTCCATCATGCGCCCGTAGTCCCAGTAGGCGGCGTAGAACTCGAGCATCGTGAACTCGGGATTGTGGAGCGTGGAGATCCCCTCGTTGCGAAAGTTGCGGTTGAGCTCGTAGACGCGCTGGAAGCCGCCCACCAGGAGCCGTTTCAGGTAGAGCTCCGGGGCGATCCGCATGTAGAGGTCGAGATCGAGAGTGTTGTGATGCGTGGTGAAGGGACGCGCCACCGCACCGCCATAGACCGGTTGCATCATCGGCGTTTCCACCTCGATGAAGCCGTGTGCGTCCAGATGAGCGCGCAACCCCCGGATGATCGCGGCTCGCGTCTTGAAGGTCTCCCGCACCTCCGGGTTGGCCAGGAGGTCCAGATAGCGTTGCCGGTAGCGGATCTCCGTGTCCTTGAGACCGTGCCATTTCTCCGGCAGTGGTCGCAGAGCTTTCGACAGCAGGGTGAGAGCATCGACGCGGACGCTGAGCTCGCCGCTGCGAGTTTTCATCACAGCGCCCTCGATGCCGACGAAGTCACCGACGTCGATCTGCCGCCAAAGTGCGAATCCGTCCTCGCCGAGCACGTCCTGCCGTACGTAGAGCTGCAGTCTCTGGCCGCCGTCCTCGAGGTCGGCGAAGCCGGCCTTGCCGTGGCCGCGTTGGGCGACGATGCGCCCTGCCAGGCGCGCTCGCGGCTCTTCCTCCTGCAACCGCTCTTCGTCCCAGCTCTCGTAGAGGCCGCGCACGGTCGCAACCGTGGTTTCGACCTCGAAGCGACGCGGATACGCGTCGACACCGCTGCTTTCGAGCTCGTCGAGCTTCTTGCGCCTGATATCCAGCAGATCAGCTTCCGCCACCGCTGCTTCCTCTGGTAGTTGGAGGGGCTAGCCGTCGAAGCGCTTCAGAAGGAGTGAGGCGTTCGTGCCACCGAAACCGAACGAGTTCGACATCCCGTAATCGAATGTCAGGTCGCGAGCCTCATTGGGCACGTAATCGAGGTCGCACTCGGGATCGGGGTTCTCGTAGTTGACAGTCGGGGGCACCACCTGATTCTGCAGCGCCAAGGCCACCGCACCCGCCTCGACGCCACCGGCGGCACCGAGCAGATGACCCGTCATCGATTTCGTCGAAGAAACCAACAGCTTGTCGGCGTGGGCGCCGAACACTGTACGGATCGCCATGGTCTCGATCTTGTCGTTCGCTTGGGTCGACGTGCCGTGAGCGTTGATATAGCCAACCTCATCGGGTGACACGGCGGCATCGTCCAACGCCGCCTGCATCGAGCGTATCGCCCCGTTTCCGTCCGGCGGCGGAGCGCTGATGTGGTACGCGTCGCCCGACATCCCGTAGCCGACGATCTCGGCGACAATAGACGCGCCGCGCTCGAGAGCCACGTCCAATGCCTCGAGGACCAACACTCCCGAGCCCTCACCGAGAATGAAACCATCCCTCTCGGCGTCGAAGGGACGACTGGCCCTCTCGGGCTCGTCGTTGCGCGTCGACAGGGCCCGCATGGCGGCGAAGCCACTGATCGCCAGGCCACATACCACCCCCTCGGTGCCGCCGGCGAACATGCCGTCCGCCGCACCGCGAGCGATGATCTTGGAGGCGTCACCGATGCCATGGGCACCGGTGGTGCAGGCAGTGCAGGAGGCCGAGTTCGGCCCCTTGAGCTGATGTCGGATCGACACCCAGCCGGCAGCCTCATTGACGATGAGCCCCGGGATGAAAAACGGGCTCACTCGCCCCGGCCCCCTCTCGAGCAGCGTGTGATGATGAACTTCCATCATCCGAAGGCCGCCGATGCCGGAGCCAATGAACGTCCCATATCGCTCCGGGTCGTAGCTGTCTTGCGCCAGCCCCGCCGATTCCGCGGCGAACTGACTCGCCGCCAAGGCGTACTGAATGTGGTAATCGACCTTCTTGAGGTCCTTCTTGGTTAGAAAGTCGAGGGGCTCGAAATCCTGGATCTCACCGGCGATCTTCACGGTGTATTCAGAGGCGTCGAACTTGGTGATCGGGCAAACGCCGTTGCGGCCCTCGAGAAGGCCCTTCCAGGTCTCATCCGTGCCCACCCCGAGAGGAGTGACCAGGCCCACACCGGTTATGACGACACGTCGCTGCATGGATCGGTGTCCTGCGTCAGGGGTTCGCTGTTGGCTGACTGTGGCGTGTCTCGCAGGTCGCTCTAGCCGGCCTTGTGCCCGTCGATATAGGTAACAGCGTCCTGGACGGTGGTGATCTTCTCGGCGTCTTCATCGGGTATCTCGATGTCGAACTCTTCCTCGAACCCCATCACCAGCTCGACAGTGTCGAGCGAATCGGCGCCGAGGTCATCCACGAAAGATGCCTTCGCCGTCACTTCTTCCTCGTCCACACCGAGCTGCTCAACGATGATCTTCTTGACCTTTTCCAGAGTGTCCACGCTTTTTCCTCCTGCGCGATCGAGACGCCGTTTCCGGCGAAATTGACAACCAACCTCTACATACTCATGCCGCCATCGACGCTGATCACCTGTCCGGTGATATAGGCTGCATCGTCCGAAAGCAAGAAACGTACGACTCCTGCCACGTCGGCGCCAGTTCCAAGTCGTTCCAATGGAATCTGCTCGAGAAGCCGCTGGCGCGCCTCATCCGCCAACCCCGCAGTCATCTCTGTCGAAATATACCCCGGCGCCACCGCGTTAACCGTGATGTTGCGGGAGGCCACCTCGCGCGCCAGGGCCTTCGTGAATCCGTGGATTCCTGCCTTGGACGCCGCGTACGCAGTTTGCCCTGAGTTGCCCAGCAAGCCTACGACCGAGCTAATCGAAACTACCCGTCCGTGTCGCCGACGAAGCATGGATCTTAGCACGGCCTTGGTGCAGTGATAGACCCCCATGAGGTTGGTCTGAAGGGTCTCCGCCCATGCCTCCGGAGAGAGGCGAACGAGCAGATTGTCGCGAGAGATACCGGCGTTGTTGACGAGGAAGTCGATCCCCTCGAAACGAGTGTTCGCCGACTCCACTGCCGCCTGCACAGAGCTCATGTTGCCGACGTCCAACGCCACAGCAAGCGCCTCCACGCCATGCTCACGGGCAGCCTGCGCGGTTTCCTCACAGGCCTCCTGACGCCGTGATCCCAGCACCAGGTTACAGCCCTCCTGCGCGAGGCGCAGAGCGATCGACTTGCCGATCCCCTGCGACGCCCCGGTCACCAAACAGACACGACCTTCTATCTCCCGACTCATCAGCGTTTCTCCTGGACGAGTGGATTTCAGTGGCGACGGCGGCGAGGGGCGCGCTTCAATTCCAAACGGACGGTGCTTCAGTCCGAAGAACCGGTACCTCAGTCTGAAGAACTCGACAACACAGCCGGCGCCGGAGACTTAGCGGTTTCCCCGTTCGCCAAACCACACAATGCCTCTTCGATCCGCTCGCTAACCCGTTGGTCACCGTACTCCAGAGCCACTCGGATGCCGTTCTTGATCGCCTTCGCCGAGGACCGTCCGTGACAGATCACGCACGACCCCTTGATTCCCAGAAGGTTGGCACCGCCCCACTCGGCGTAGTCGACCCGCCTTCTATAGTTACGGAACGACTCGCGTGCCAGCCGTGCGCCCAACTTGCCTCGTCGCGAGCTGCTGAGCTCTTCACGGAGCAAGTAGAGCATCGTCTCGACGACTGCTTCGCTGGTCTTCAAAACGACGTTTCCGGTGAAGCCGTCACAGACAACGACATCGGTCGTGCCGCTGTAAATATCGTTACTCTCGACGTTGCCGATGAAGTTCACCGGGGCCCGGCTCAGCGCCGCGTGCCCCTCGCGAATCAGTTCCGTTCCCTTTCCCGCCTCCTCGCCGATCGAAAGCAGGCCTACCTTGGGATTCTGAACGCCGAGAATCTGGGTAGAAAGGAAGTGCCCCATGACACCGAACTGCACCAGATGCTGGCTTTTCGGATCGATGTTGGCGCCCACATCGAGCAGCACCATATGGCCCAGAAGAGTCGGCAAGACTACGGAGAGCGCCGGACGGTCCACGCCTGTGATACAGCCGGCGTAGAGCTTCGCCGTGATCATCACAGCGCCGGTATTGCCGGCCGACACCACGCCTCCGACCTCACCATCACGCAGAAGCTGGGCAGCCTTGTGGATCGACGAACCCCTTTTTCTGCGCAACGCAGTGGCCGGCGACTCGTCCATGCCGATCACTTCGTCGGCGTGGACAATCTCGATGTTCGGGGCGGCCTGGTGGTCTTTGAGAATGCTCTCGATGCGATCTTGTTGACCCACGAGGACGATCTCGGCCCCGAGCTCACGGGCAGCAAGCAAGGCTCCCGCTACGGGATTCTCAGGGGCGTGGTCGCCCCCCATCGCGTCGACCGCAATTTTCATGCTCATGCGTCAGAACGTAGAGCTAGTCTTCCTCGGTCTCAATGACCGAGCGCCCTCGATACGTACCACAATGCGGGCATGCCTGGTGAGGTGCCTTCGGCTGGTGACACTGAGGGCATTCTGATCGCGCAGGCGACTTGAGTGCGTCGTGCGAGCGGCGCTTGTCACGCCGAGCTCGCGAGGTTTTCTTCTTCGGAAGCGCCACAGTTCAGTCCTTTGTCTTCGTTTCCATTCAGAGTTGATCTCGGATGGCCCCCAGCGAAGCGAGTCGCGGGTCGACCTCCGGTGCACAGTCACATGTTTGGTCGTTCAGGTTAACTCCACACTGCGAGCATAGCCCCTTACACTCCGTTTGGCACAGGGGCTTCATCGGCAAAGCAAGAAGAAGCTGTTCACCTAGGAGTTGCTGCAGATCAATACCTTCGTCCCCGTAATAATCAAGATCAAGGTCGCTTTCGTCAAGCTCGGCTTCGTCACAACCCCCGTCGGCCACGCCACGACGGTAGCGGACCTCGAAATCATGCTCCGCGGCATGGGGGAACGCAACGAGGCAGCGAACGCAGGCCACCTCGAGCTCCGCTGACAGCGAGCCCGACACGCGAACCCCGCCACCGACCCGCTCGGCTCTAACATCGAAAGACACGGGGCACGTCGCACCCACCTCGCCCGCGACATCTGCTGGATCGAAATCGACGGACAGCGTACCGTGAAAGCGCTCGCCACCGGCCGGCAGTTCGGCCGGGTTGATCTGCACCGGCGCGACCTAGACGACCGGCGGGACGACCTTCTCGATCATCCGTACCAGGCTGTCCTTTGTACCGGCGCCCACCATCTGGTCCCGCACCTCGCCGTTGGCGAACAGTAGAATCGTGGGAATGCCCCGAACGCTGTAGCGTGCGGCGACCTCACTGTGCGAATCGACGTCGAGCTTGCCGACCTTGATGGTACCTGCGTAGGTGGTCGCGATCTCCTCAAGCGTCGGCGCGACCATGCGGCAGGGCGCACACCACTCGGCCCAGAAATCCACCAGCACCGGAGTATCACTATGCAGCACTTCACTGTCGAAGTTATCAGCCGTCAACTCGATCGTTGCATCACTCACGTTTCGCTTCCCTCCGTCGCCGACTATTCCGACCGGCAAATCAAGCCGCTCGATCGGCGATCCTCTGTCGAATGAACTCGATAATCTCGGTGGTCGCTGTCCCCGGCGGGAATATCGCGCCCACCCCGGCGCGCTGCAGCAACTCTATGTCGTTTTCGGGGATGATGCCCCCCACTACTACGATGATGTCATCGGCCTTTCGGTCACGCAGCAAATCCATGACCCGCTCCAGGATGAAGTTGTGCGCACCGGAGTGGATTGACAATCCGATGACATCGACATCTTCCTGGATGGCAGCGTCGACAACCATCTCCGGGGTCTGTCGCAACCCCGTATAAACAACCTCCATGCCCGCATCGCGAAGCGCCCGCGCAACCACCTTTGCACCTCGATCGTGACCGTCGAGGCCGGGCTTTGCGACCAAAACCCTGATTCTTTCGAGCGTCACATCCCGGTCATCGGGCACCGACATATCTCCACTCGATGGTCATTCGCTCATGAAAGTCGCGTAGAAGGCGCACCGCATAACCCGTTCGTCAGGCTGCAATGCAGGCGCGACAAAGCCCGATTATCACACACTCCGAGTCTACCGGCTACGCGGCAGCCTGAGGGGGCGTAGAGGACCGTGGTGTTTCAGAAGCGCGCATTACGGCGAGGGCGCGGAGAGTGCCGTGGATACAAGGCGCGCGCAGCGAAGGGCCCGCAGGCGTACTGAACAGTACGCCGAGGACCCCGAGCAAGTGCAACGCAGTAGACACGGCACTCTACGCCCCCTCCGTGAGAAGTTGGCGGGCGATAACCAGTCGCTGAATCTCCGACGTACCCTCGTAGATCGTGGTCACGCGAGCATCACGGTAGAGCCGCTCGACCACATAGTCGCACACGTAGCCGTAGCCGCCGTGAACCTGAACTGCTTCATACGTGGCGCGGTTGGCCATCTCGGATGCGTACAGCTTCGCCTCCGAGGCCGCTGTCGTATCCGGCTCTCCGGCAGCTCGCAGCGCTGCGGCCCGCAGGTAGAGCAGTCGCGCGGCACGGATCTCGGCAGCCATCTGCACCAGACGTCCCTGCAAGCCCTCGAAACGCCCGATCGGGCCGCCGAACGCCGTTCGCTCATGTACATAGCTGTGCGCGGCATCCAGGGCAGCCTGGGCGATACCTACTGCCTGGGCCGCGATTCCCGCACGGCCCCCGTCCAGGCTGCGCAGGGCAACTTCGAGCCCTTGGCCCTCCTCGCCTAGGCGCTGATTCACCGGCACGCGGCACTCCTGGAAGGAGATCTGGTTGGTCGGCGACGAGCGGATGCCCATTTTGTTCTCCTTCGGGATGACGACGAGTCCATCGGCTTCCCGGGGAACGACAAACGCGCTGATGCGCCCGCGCTTGGCATCCGGATCGGTGACGGCGAAAACGACCATGGCGCCGCAGACCTCACCGCTCGTCACCCAGGCCTTGCTGCCGTTGAGCACATATTCGTCGCCGTGGCGCTGCGCGACGGTTCGCAGCGCACCCGCATCAGAGCCGGCATCGGGCTCGGAGAGACTGAAGGCGCCCAGCCACTCGCCGCTAGCGCACGGCACCAGCCAGCGCTTCTTCTGTTCCTCTGTGCCGTACAAGAGGATGGGCGCGCAGTAGACCGAATTCGTTACGCTGATGGCTACACAGGTCGAGGCGTCTCCGCGGCCAAGCTCTTCGAGCACCAGGCAGCTGCTGATCCCATCGAGCCCGGCACCGCCGTACTCCTCGGGAACATTCATGCCGAATAGGCCAAGCTCCCCGAGTTGCTGGAAGACCTCGGCGGGGAAACGCGCCTCACGATCCCATTCGGCGGCCTGCGGCACGATCTCGGCGTCCACGAACTCGCGCACCATATCGCGGACCATGCGCTGATCTTCGTTGAGATCCCAGTTCACGATTCTGTTTTTCTCAGGCTGTCGACCAAGCAGGCCCACCACGCTTTCGCCACGGCCTGCTAGTGAGTCGAGTCGAACAAGTCAGGCAGCAGCTTGCGTGCCGCTGCGTGCCGCTGCATTTCGCTGGAGCCGTCGTGGATCTCGACCATCTTGGCATCGCGGTAGAGTCGCTCCACGCCGGCGCTGCGCAGCCCTCCGCCCTGCCCCAGGATCTGCACGGCACGACGGGACGAAGCTACGGCAGCGTTACAGGCCAGCAGCCGGGCCATGGCGGCGGATTCGGTGCGCTCACCGGTTCCCGCACGGGTGGCCGCGTACCAGGTCATCAGACGTGCCGCGTCGGTTTCGGTGGCGCTGTCGGCCAGCATCCATTGCACCGACTGCGAGCGCTTCAGGTCCTCACCACTCGTGGCGAGAAACTCGAGCGCGGCATCCAGCGATGCCTGGGCGATGCCGACCGCTACGGCCGCGTACCCGAGGCTGGCCTGATCACTCAACTGCTTCATCACACCGGGCCCACACGCATCCGCCGGCAGGCGCTGTTCGTCACTCACCCGAACTCCGGCGAGAGCCACGTCGGCGGTGCCAGAGCCGTTGAGGCCGAGCTTCTGCTCTTCCTCCTCGACGCTCAGACCATCGCTACCACGATCGATGAGGAACACTCCCCCGCCCGGCGTGGTTTCACCTTCAGGGTCGTAGCTCACCGTAGGAACGAGGAAGAGGCTCGCGAGGGCAGCACCCGTTACCGAGGCCAGCTCGCCATCGAGCTTCTGACTCCCCGCCTCCCCCGTAGCGCCGACACCGGCCTGGAAGCGCGCCACTGTCGCACCGTCCGTCACAGCGGCGAGGCAAGCGATGCGCTTGCCGGCAATCAGGTCCGGCAGGATCTGCTCCTTCTGCGCAGCAGAGCCGTGCGCGGCCAGCGTGCGGCCCACAATGCCCACTTGGTGGACGACAAGGGCGCCGAGGCTGGCGCTGGCACTGCCCACCTCTTCGAGGACCAGAACAAGGTCCGTGAGGCTGCCTCCCGCACCGCCATACTCTTCGGGCAAGCACACGCCGAGCAGCTCGCTGTCCGCCAGGGCTTGCAGGGATGCTTCGGAAACGCGCAGCTCGGCATCGGCGGTTGCCGCCTCGGGGCGAACCGATTCCTCGCAGATGCGCCGGGCCTTCTCTTGCAGAAGAGCTTCTGCTTCATTCAGCCGTGGATTCACCGTTTTGCCTACAGTTCTAGGGTGGCGAACTCCGGGCGCAGGCGCTCGTAGGTCTGCTCAGGCAGCTCCGGAACCACCCTTGTGTCACTGGTGGTAGTCAAGAAGCTCACGTCGCCCGTCCAACGCGGTACGACGTGTAAATGCGCATGATCCTTCACCCCGGCCCCCGCAACGGCGCCGAGGTTCATTCCGATATTGAAACCGTGAGGAGAGTACGCCCCGCGCAGAATTCCCGTGCAAGCACGAGCGAGCAAGATCATCTCGGCGAGCTGCTCCGGCGTCGAGCCCTCGAGATCGTCGACGTGGGCGTACGGCGCGACCATCAAATGCCCGTTGTTGTACGGGTACTTATTGATGATCACGAAGTTGTGCTCGGCACGATGAAGAACGAGGCGCTCTTGGTCGCATTCCTCGCCCCCTTCGACAGCCCAGCAGAACAAGCAGCCATCGATCGCGACTTGGCCAGTCACGTATTCGAACCTCCAAGGCGTCCAGAGGCGTTCCATCACACCTCCATATGCTCGGCTGGATCAACCCGGCGGGGCCTCTCTAACAGCCGCGCGGGACGCCAGGCTCAAGAGTTGACGAGCTCGCGGAGATCTTTCCCGGGCTTGAAATAGGGAACAACCTTGGCCGGCACGTCTACCTTCTCGCCGGACTTCGGGTTGCGCCCCTGTCGCGCTCTCCTGTGGCGCAGCTTGAAAGAGCCGAAACCGCGCAGCTCGATCTTCTCACTACGTCGCAGGGACTCGACGATGGTCGCGAAGAACGTGTTGACCACAAGCTCGGAGTCTTTCTTGCTGAGCCGTGAAATCGCCGCAACCTCCTCAACCAGATCCGCCTTGGTCATCCGCAGTTCTCCCGGCTCGCCTTCCCTCGATTTTCGCTAGTCCTAGTCCTCGTCCTCTTCCTCATCCTCTTCCTGGATCCTGGGAGAGTTCGTAAACTTGATCTCTCCAACGACGTCGCCGACCGAGATCCTGCCGTCCTGCTGGTAGGCACTCAGCGGCTCGCTGACAGGTGCCGGCGGCCGCTCCTTCTGCTTCGGCGGGCCCGGATCGAGGTCCTTGGCGGACAGTGCGATCTTGTGCGCGTCGGCGTCGATCTTCAGAATCTTCACCTGCAGCTTCTGGTTCACGGTGAGCTCGTCGGCAGGGTCTTTCACGTGCCTGTCGGCGATCTCAGATACGTGCACCAGCCCCTCGATACCCTCGTCGATTTCGACGAATGCACCGAAGTTGGTGAGCTTGGTGACCGTACCCTCGATGACCTCGCCCACCTTGTGGCTCTCGGCGTACTTGTCCCAAACATTAGGACGAAGCTGCTTGAGACCCAGAGACAGACGCTGCCGCTCGGCATCAACGCTCAACACGGCAACCTCGACCTCCTGGCCCTTGTGGAGGATCTCGGAGGGATGCTCGATGCGCTTGGTCCACGACATGTCGGAAATGTGGATCAGGCCGTCGATACCCTCCTCGATCTCGACGAAGGCGCCGAAGTCGGTCAAGTTTCTCACCCGCCCCGAGATGATGTTGCCTTCCTCGTACTTCTCAGCGATCAGGCGCCACGGGTTGGGCTCGGTCTGCTTCATGCCGAGGGAAATACGGCGGTTTTCCTCGTCGACGTCGAGAATCACCACGTCGACCTCGTCACTCACTTCGACGAGCTTGGAGGGATGCTTGATGCGCTTGCGCCAGGACATCTCGGAGATGTGCACCAGGCCCTCGACTCCCTCTTCGAGCTCCACGAAGGCGCCGTAGTCGGTCAGGCTGACGACCTTGCCGTGCATGCGGGCACCAGTGGGGAACTTCTCAGCCACACCAACCCACGGATCGGGCATGCGCTGTTTGTAGCCCAGCGAGACCCGCTCACGCTCGGGATCGAAGCTCAAGACCACGATTCCGATCGTGTCCCCGATGCCCAGCAACTCGGTCGGATGAGAGATCCTGCCCCAAGACATATCGGTAATGTGCAGGAGGCCGTCGATACCACCGAGGTCCACGAAGGCGCCGTAGTCGGTGATGTTCTTGACCACGCCATTCAACTGATTGCCCGGGATGAGCTGGAGCAGCGTGCCCTTCTTCTCCTCTGCCCGCTCTTCCTCGAGAACCATCTTGCGAGAAACAACGACGTTGGCGCGTCGCTTGTTCAGTTTGATGACCTTGACGCGAATCTCTTCCCCGTTCATCGACTCCAGGTTGCGCACCGGTCGGATGTCTACCTGCGAGCCCGGTAGGAACGCTCGCACTCCGATATTGACGGCTAGGCCGCCCTTGACTCGATCCACGACAACGCCGTCGATGATCTGGTCGTTCTTGAAGGCATCTTCGATCTTGCCCCAGACCTTCATCTTCTCGGCTTTTTCGCGCGATACGACTACATTGCCATCCTGGTCCTCACGGCGCTCCAGCAGGACCTCGACCTCATCGCCAACCGCGAGACTGAGCACGCCGTCTTCGTCGCGGAACTCGTTAGCGTTGATGAGTCCTTCGGATTTGTAGCCGATATCAACGATGACTTCGTCCTCGCTGACTTCGAGCACGTAACCGGTTACCACTTCACCCTCGACCAGTTCCTGGAGACTCTGGTCGATCAACTGCATTAGAGTCTCGGCGTCGACGTCTGGTCCGTCGCCGAGAGCTGTTAGTAAGTCTGCCAACGTAGTCTTCTCGCTATCGCCGGATGGCGTAATCGCAGAAATCTCCGACATGCGTATCCAAGCCTCCGGGAAAGGTGTGATTTGCCCGTGACGGTCGGGCGGAAACCCTTATGCTATGCGGCCTTGCATGAACTGTCAATGCGATCGAAGGCGCCGAAATGCACCATCCGAACGCGGGCATGATCAGGATGAATCGGCCTCGCCGGGTGCCGTTGAGCCGACGTTTTGTAGGGCGGCCAACATGACGGCCAAACTTTCTTCGATCGTCTGCTCGCTGGTGTCGATCAAAATGGCGTCGTCGGCCGCTCGCAACGGAGAGGTTTTCCGCGAGCTGTCGCGCCGGTCGCGCTCCTTGACGTCCTTGCTCGCGGCGCGGTTGGAGCTCTCTCCCCACTGCGCGGTGCGCCTCTCGATGCGCACGTCCTCGTCGGCGACGATGAAGAACTTGCAGTCGGCATCGGGTAGCACGACGGTGCCGATGTCCCGGCCCTCCATGACCACGCTCTCGCGCGCCAGATCGCGCTGCAACGCGACGAGCCAGGCGCGCACTTCAGGGACGGTGGCAATGGTGGAAGCGCTACTGCTGACCTCTGGATCGCGGAGATAGCCGGTCACATCGTGTCCGTCCACGAGAACACGGAACGCATCGGGATCGGCGCCGACGGTCATCCGGGTTGCCGCCAAGAGGTCGAGAATCTCGTCCGGCCCCTCAGCCCCCGCCTGCAGGACCTTCCAGGCGAACGCGCGGTACATGGCGCCCGTGTCCACGTACGGGAAGCCCAGATTGCGCGCCAGCGCCAGCCCCAGAGTCGATTTCCCCGACCCGCTGGGCCCGTCGATGGCGATCCTTATCGCATCTGTCATGGGATTGTCCTGCCTGCCTCCCCGGCCTCCCTGACCTGCACCTCCTGGCGCAGCGCCTCGACCTCC
>SDBT01007084.1_pt1 | contig 18503 bp, 16 predicted proteins | sample 2277101 | NCBI WGS metagenome assembly SDBT01 (sample SAMN10404973, study PRJNA504765) | marine sediment metagenome | isolation source: marine sediment core GS10_PC15, 103 cmbsf | place: Arctic Ocean: Southern Knipovich Ridge | collected 2010
GGCCATCGTCGTATCATCGGTACTCGCCGTTAAGTAAATGACCGGGATATTAAACCGTTCTTTTATAATAGAAGCGGCTTCAATACCGTCCATTTCACCGGCCAGGGTAATATCCATTAGAACCAGGTCAGCGTGGAGTTTTTCTAACTCCTCGATAGCCTTTTCTGCGCTACGAATCGTTCCCGTAATGATATAACCCATATCTTCCAGATTTTTCTTCAGATCTCCGGCGGTTATCATTTCGTCTTCGACGATCAATATGAGTTCGTTCGCCACTACCGTTTCCCCTTTAAATATCCGGGCTAGCGTTTCGAGAACATCCCGTTATGCTTAAAAGTCCGCTTTTGGGCAACCAATCTTACTGAAACGCACCGGGTTAAATGAAGTTCCCTCACTGAATTAAGGGGTGTCTTTTAACCGGCACTTCAATTTATCTATTTTATCATTTTTTCTGATAAAAGCAAGCCGTATGCGCTTTATCTCTAATATTCGGAAGTTTCGGGGTTACCTGCTTTTTCCCCTCGTTGTTTTAGCAAAATAAAAAAGCCGCGATTAAGAGCGGCAATGACGAAATAATATATCAATCTGACGAAAAGTTATGAGAGTTCTTTTTTATTGTAATGTTTCGTTTGAACAAGCGTGTCGGGTGTTATAGCCCTGTCTTTATGGGCGTCGCTGTTTTTTATTATTGCGGTGATTCCTATCAGTTCGTTATCCGCATCCTTGACTACCGAAAAAAGAACCGATACCGAGAGACTCTTCCCGTTTTTCTTCTTGATATTCAGATTATCTAGTAATAAGGATCCGCCGTTATCGTCAATGTCTGCAAGGAAATTGTCGAAATCGGAGGTGTCTTTGGATATATTCGTTATCGTTAAGATATTTTTCCCTTTTATATCTTTTTTGTTGTAGCCGAACATCGTTTCCGCTTCTTTATTCCAATTATCTATTTCCCCGTTCTTATCGGCGGTTATTATTGGCGCCGCAGAATCTTCCAAGATGTTCTCCAGATATAGACGGTTTTTAGATATGTCGCTCTCTAAATGAATCCGAGCTGTAACGTCACGGCTGATACCGCTGAATCCCTTTAACAAACCGTTGTCGTTGAAAATCGGTTTCCAGCTGGATTCGATATGTCGAATCGTATTGTCGCGGTGGGTGAAACGGCATAAATACCCGCGAATGACCCGTTTGTCTTTAGCCACAGATAAAAAAGTTCTCTCGAAATCTAACTTATCTTCGCCGTATACCAGAAAATCGTGTAAAGTATAGCCTCTAACATCCTCCGGTAGATATCCCAAAATTTCAGTAATCCGCCTGTTCGAAAAAACGAATTCGCCGTTTGAGTTCATCTCCCAAACCCACTCCGGCACGTCCTCAACCAAAACATTATACTTCTCTTCTACTTTCTTCAGGAGTAATTCGATTTTCTCGTACTCATCCTTCGCTTTACCCAGATTCAAAACGACAATCCGTTCACTGCTTCCATCGTTTATAAGCGTTGCGATAACGCCCTGGACGTCTTCACTCTCCTCCATCGATTCGATTCTCAGGTCGGGTACTTTATTGAAGGCGCCCTTATTCCTTAATCCCTTTAACCAATTATCTATATCGTCTTCGAACGCGCGAACCTGTCCGCCGCTGCGAAATACCGGTAAACCGTCTTTCTCCCGGCGGGCGGCGGTAGCAACGGAACATCCCAGATAGTCCGCGACCTCTTTCCACCCTAATAATATTTTATCTTTTTCCATAATCGCGCCGTTATTCCGATGTTAATACTGAAGGGGTTTCTTTATTCGCTTCGGTATGACCCGTTTCCGATACGGTGATTCTGCATCTACTAACGACATATAATACAATATTATTACGCATTTGTCCAGCGAATCTGATATTTATTTTAGGCTTATTTACTTAGGTTCTCGGGACGGCCTTGCGTCAATATAGACGGCGATACGGGTTATCCCTTCATTATAACGGCTTTATCCGCTTAATACTCTTCATAGGTCGCGTCTACCCCATAGATATCAGCAGCCGGGTCGAACTGGAACCCGATGGTCATCTCGGTATTATACAGCTTCTCCGGCGCAGCCCAGGTGAGGATTTCAATTTCTAGTAGTTTTGTGAAGCCCGTACCCATCGTAGAGTTGGAGGCTTTGCTTTCCACGATATTTCCCGAACCGTCTATATGTATGTACATATCCATCGCACCCTTAATATCGGCAGTCGCCCCGTAATAATCGTGGTACGCTCGTTTCATCTCGTCCTTATGCGACGCGAGGAAGATAGTAAACTCAACGGTCCAGTTTACGGCTTCTCCCAATCCTTCTATCAGGGTATCCAGGAACCCCTGACTATAAACGGTTGATACGACAAGGGTTAACAATACAAGCGTTTTCATCGGGTTATTCATTTTATCTCCTCAATATCGATATAAATAGATGTATTTTTTAGGTTGACTTTTTCGTAAAAATATATAATAATACCCGCGATATTTCAAAGGATTTCTTATTTTCTTACTTTCGTAAAGGAGAGTGTATGTTTAAGAGAACAGTTATCATGCTACTAGCAGTAGCGATCTTCGTAATTCCGGCCATGGCCGAGTTCGAAGTGATGCACAACGAGTACGGCACCGTTAATCTATACGGATTGGCCCAGGCGCGTCATACGTATGTTTTCCCCCCGGAAAACACGATGCCTACTAGTAATTTCGATATCCATCGCGCTCGTTTAGGCGTGAAGGGTAACGTATTCGAGTACGGTAGTTATAACGTATTGTACCAATTCAACGGCAGTACGCTTCTTGACGCCTGGGGCCGTATGGATCTCGCCCCGGTCGGTTTTCAACTCGGTCAATTTAAAACTCCGTTCGGTTATGAATACCTACAATCGTCCGGTGAAATATTGACAATTGACCGCGCGATGTGCATTGAAGGCCGGGTCGCTTTAGGGCCTTTAGGTCTTGTTCCTCCAATGATACCCCAACGTGATATCGGCTTAATGATCGACGCTAATTTCACGTTCGGTGAATACGGTTGGGTACGTCCTGCGTTTATGGCGTATAATGGCGCCGGAATAAACGCGGCAGACGCCGATTCCGAAAAAGACCTTATGTTCGGTGTTTTCGCGAACCCCATCAATATGGAATTCTTCAAGGGTTTCCAAGTCTTCGGTGGCTACGTGATGGCTAAAACGCTATTTGCACCTAGTACTTATACGGATATCACTGCGTATGGTGGCGGTATGGCTTTCGAACATCCGATGTTCACCTTCCAGGGCGAATATATAACGGATCAATTTGACAATGATCCTACTATCGACGCCGACGATGTAACGACCCTGGGTTATTACGCCGAAGCAAGCTACCGTTGGTATCCCGGAGCCGGTTGGCTACACGCGGTTGAGCCGCTCGTAAAGTATGACTATTACGACGGGAACGACGCCGTAGATTACGATAGTTACAACGAAATCACCGGTGGTATTAACCTACACTTCGCCGATCTTCACCGTTTCAAATTGCAGTTTAACTACGTGAAGGTTGATACTGAAGTTCCCGCTGGCGCAGAAGACCCGAAGGACGACAGGGTTATGACCCAACTTACGGTACTTTTCTAAGTTGACCTCATTACAGTAATAAATAAAACCCCGCTCTATCGGCGGGGTTTTTCTTTGTGATGAACTGGCTCGGGTCCCAATCGTGATATATACATAATAAAGAAAACCGCCGTAGTCCGGCGGTTTTCATACATTTAGTAGTTATTTTACTATACGCCCGCTTTCTCCGCTTCCGTTTCTATCTTCACTACGTCGAACTTCAAGCAATCATCTTCTGCGTTCTCCGATACCGATATGTTATCGCCCTTATTAATTTCCTGCCTAAGCAGCGCGTCTACCAGCGGGTCTTCGACGTATTTCTGTATCTGGCGTCGCAGGGGGCGAGCGCCGAAGGTCGGGTCATAACCCTTTTCCATAAGGAACACTTTGGCCGGGTCCTCGAAATGCAGGGTTAGCATATGGTCGTCCAGGCGTTTGCACAACTCGTCGAGCATTATACCGACGATATCGCGCAGGTGGTCTTTGGAGAGGGTATGGAATACGATAATGTCGTCCAGACGGTTGAGGAATTCCGGGTTGAAGAGCCGTTTAACTTCGGCCATCACGCTTTTCTTCATACCCTCGTAGCGATATTCCTCGCTATCGATACCGAAGCCGATACCGCTGCCCCCATCCTTTATCTGGCGGGAACCTACGTTGGAGGTCATTATAAGTACTACGTTGCGGAAATCAACGGTGCGGCCGATATTATCGGTCAAACGGCCGTCCTCCATAACTTGCAGCAAGATATTGAATACGTCGGGGTGGGCTTTTTCAATCTCGTCAAGCAGTATCACCGAGTACGGTTTACGCCGTACCTTCTCCGTCAATTGGCCGCCCTCGTCGTATCCGACATAGCCGGGGGGTGCTCCTACCAACCGCGATACCGAGAATTTCTCCATATATTCCGACATATCAACTCGTATCAGGGCGTCCTCATCTTCAAATAGGAACTCGGCCAGGGTTTTCGCCAGTTCGGTTTTACCGACTCCGGTCGGTCCCAGGAATACGAAGGAACCGATAGGCCGCCGCGCATCCTTGACTCCGGTACGGGAGCGGCGAATCGCCCGGGTTATCGCGCCGATAGCTTCATCCTGGCCGACGACCCGTTTGTGGAGCACGTTCTCCATATCGAGCAGCTTCTCCCACTCCTGCTGCTCTAGCCGATTCACCGGAACCCCGGTGGTCTTGGAGATGATGTGGGCCACGTCAACGACGGTCAAATCGTTATCTTCGCTGGCGGTCAACTTTTCCCAGCGTTCCCGCGCTTCCTCGATTTTACGCTTAAGATCCCTTTCCCGCTCGCGATATCCGGAAGCAGTCTCGAAATCCTGTTTCTCGATAGCCTTCTCTTTCAATTTAACCAGTTCGTTAAGCCGCGCTTCCAGGTCTTTAATGTCGGGGGGGAGCGTTGAATTGCGCAGGCGGACCATAGCGCAGCCCTCGTCTATTACGTCAATCGCCTTGTCCGGCAAATATCTGTCGCTTATGTAGCGGTCGGCAAGCCGGCTGGCGGCAACGACCGCGTCGTCGGTAATTTTTACGTTATGGTGCTTCTCGTATGCTTCGCGCAGGCCGATTATTATCTCGATGGTTTCCTCGACACTGGGCGGGTCTATGTGTATCGGTTGAAAACGCCGTTCCAGCGCCCCGTCCTTCTCGATATATTTGCGGTACTCGCTGAGCGTGGTAGCGCCAATACACTGCAGTTCGCCTCTGGCCAGGGCCGGTTTGAGCATATTAGAGGCATCAATCGCGCCCTCTGCGGCGCCCGCGCCGACGATAGTATGCAGTTCGTCTATGAATAGGATGACATCGCGATTTTTACGCAATTCGTCCATTATCATCCGCATACGCTCCTCGAACTGGCCGCGATACTTCGTACCGGCGACTACGGTGGCCAGGTCCAGCGTTAGTACGCGTTGGTTGGCCAGGAGTTCGGGAACATTGTTGTTTATTATTTTGCGGGCCAGGCCTTCGACGATAGCGGTTTTGCCTACACCGGGTTCGCCGATGAGTACCGGGTTGTTTTTCTTGCGGCGGCACAATACCTGTATAACACGCTCTATCTCGTCTTCGCGCCCGATGACCGGGTCCAGTTCGCCGCTTTTGGCCATCTCGGTCAGGTCGCGGCCATAATCGTCCATCACCGGGGTCTTGCTCTTCTTCTTGCTGCGCCGCGCCGTTTTATCCCCGGTTCCCAGAGACGACAACAGCTCGAGACGCAACTCCTCGGGGTCTACACCCAGGTGCATCAGGACTTTGATTCCGGTTCCGTTGCCCTCTCGTACAACGCCCAGCAGAATATGCTCGGTACCGACATAGTTGTGGTTGAGGTTGCCCGATTCTTCGACGGCGTAGCCGATAATCGCTTTAGCCCGGTTGGTAAACGGTAGGTCGCCCACAACCCGCATTCCGCCGCTGGAAGGCGTTATCTTCTCCACCTGGCGGCGTACGATGTCCAGTGACAGGCCGAACTTCTTCAGCACTACCGCCGCGCCCCCCTCGCCTTCGCGCATAAGCCCCAGCAGCACGTGTTCGGTGCCCACCATATCGTGCTGCATCCGGGTGGCCTCTTCCCTGGCCAGCAGGATTACTTTTCGGGCGCGCGCCGTAAATTTATCTAACATATCTAATCGTCCCTTTATTCACTATGCGTAGTTCATTTCGGGTCATCATCTACCCCGAATTCTATTTTAACAAGATTTAGCGGTTGCGGCAATGGTTAAATCCGCCCGACTACCGCCATATAGTTTTAAACCTGCTCGATTACCCCATCGCTCAAAGTTAGCATCCGGTCGCAGCGCGACGCAAAATCCGTATTATGGGTAACGATAATAAAAGTCTGCTTCATCTCCTCGCTTAACTTGAATATCAATGTGTGGAGACGTTCCGCTGTCTTCGCGTCCAGATTGCCGGTCGGTTCGTCGGCCAGTACCACCGACGGCCGGGTGACCAGGGAGCGGGCTACGGCGACTCGCTGCCTTTCGCCGCCCGATAATTTATTCGGCCGATGGTGCAATCGTTCGCCCAGGCCTACGGTCTCCAGGATATCCACCGCTTGCTTCTTTGCCTCCGTCGGATTAACCCGACCCAGAAGCATCGGTATCATCACGTTCTCCAGAGCGGAGAACTCCGCCAGCAGATGGTGGAACTGGAACACGAACCCGACTTCGCGGTTGCGTAGTTTGGTCCGGTCTTTATCGTTCAGCGAAAATATATTCACGTCTTTGAGGTATACCACCCCGGAAGTAGGTTTGTCCAGGCCGCCGAGGAGGTTTAGCAGGGTCGTTTTCCCGATGCCGGATTCGCCCACAATTGCGACGGTTTCGCCGGAAGCGATTTCGAGGTCAACTCCCTTGAGTATGCGTAGTTCCCTCTCCCCGCTCTTATAGTATTTGGTGAGGCTTTCGGCGGCAATGACTTTACTCATACTGTATCGCCTCCACCGGATCGAGGCGGGCCGCCCGGAATGCAGGTATTATCGTCGCCAGTACGCTGATAACGACCGCGGCCACAGCGATTAACGCCACGTCTCCCGCATTAACAGCTACGGGAAGTGTGTCCAGAGCGTAACCGACCGGGAGGTCAATGAAATGATAGCGGCCGAGAACCCAACATAGAACCAGGCCCAACGCCGAACCTAAAACCGTTCCGACGATACCTATTAACAACCCTTGCAAGACGAATATGCGGGTTATAATGGCCCGGGTCGCGCCCATTGTCTTAACAATACCTATCTCGCGGGTTTTCTCGATGACCATCATTATCAGGGTGGACATTATATTAAATGCACCGACCAATATTATCAGAGTGAGGATAATGAACATCACTGCTTTTTCCAGCTTCAGCATCGTGAATAGCTGCTCGTGGGTGAGTGACCAATCCTTTGCGTAATACGGAACGCCGATTACCTGGTTTATCTCCTCGCTTATAGCGGCGGCTTCGAAAATATCGTCTACCTTGACTTCCAGGCCGTTTACCTTGCCCCCGATACCGAGGAAATCTTGCGCGGCCTCCAACTCGATGTAGGCCATACTGGCGTCGTACTCGTACATCCCGATATCGAATATCCCGATTACCCGGAAGTTCTGCATTCGCGGGGGGATGGGCGCGATGGGGTTCCATATCGCTTGCGGCGAAATGAGGGTTACGGTGTCGTTTAAGGCGACGTCGAGGTTCTTCGCCAGTTCGACACCCAGGACTATACCGTTTTCGGGGTAAGTATCCTCATCGAGCTTGAACGGGGTGGAACTATCGAAGTCAATCGTTCCCTCCGATATATGGTTCTCGATATCGGAAACCTCGCGGTTGCTTTCAGGGTTTATGCCACGGACTATAGCGCCGATGCTGTCGTTTTTGCTGGAGAGAATGCCCTCCAGAAACACGAACGGGGCAACTCCCTCGACGCCTTCGACTGCGGCGACGTCCTCAACCATACTTGGGTAGTCCTCAATACCCTCGCGGTCTATGTGGTATATCTGGATGTGCGCCGTGGTACCCAGTATCTTGTCGCGCATATCCTGCTCGAAGCCGTTCATAACGCTGATGACGACGATGAGCGCCATAACACCTACGGCGACCCCACCCACGCTAATCAGCGTTATTATGGAGACGAAGAGGTCGCTGCCCGCGCTTATGAGATAGCGGGTGGCGATAAATAATTCGAAGTTGCGTTTAATCATCTAATATGGTGACTCGGTTACAGGTATGGGGATTATTATATTCGATAACCCAACGGGATATCAGTTTAACTATTGGAGCAGTATCTCCAGCTTCTCGTCGGGTTGGCCGCCGTTTTCGCGATATATCGCGTAATACTTGACCGCGTTATCGGGGCGGCCGGTGTCCATATAGAAGTCGGCGATAAAGAAGTAGGCCGGTAGGAACTCGGGCGAATTTTCGATTTCGCGAAGCAAATGCTCCTCGGCCAACCGTAATTCGCCGATTCCCCAATAGTAACGCCCCAGCAGGAGATGGGCCCCGGCTTGCCCCGGGTTGAGTTTCAACGCGACGGTTGACTCGTTCACGGCTTCGCCGGCGTAGCCCAACTGCATCAGGACTTCCGCCAGGCGCTGATGCGCCGCCGAACTATCGGGTTGAAGCTCGACGAGTCGGCTGTAGGCCAACCGAGCGCCATTATAGTCGTTCCCTCGGACGTATACCGCGCCCAGTTTATCCCAGGTGTCGGGATTGTCGGGCGCAAGCTGCGCCGACCGTTCCAGGTAGCCTACCGCTCCCTCGTATTCGCCCGCGTTGAACAGCGACAACCCGAAATAGTAATTGGCCTGCGGCGATTCCGGGTCGGCGGCCAGCGCCTGGCCGAAGTTATCCAGCGCCTCGCGCTCCATACCCTCCAATTGATAGGAGATACCGAGCATCAGCAGCGCCCGGGGATTGTCCGGCTTGGCCGCGATTGACTTATTGAAGTAGGTTATCGCCTGGCGGAACTCGCCCTGCTCGAAGTAGTATTTGCCGTAGCGGAAGTAGGACTGGCCGAAACCGGCCTCCTTCGAGGCCCCGGCGGGCATCCACAGAGTGAACAGGAGTATAGCGACGGCCATCACAGGGTAGAGAACGGCGTGCAGCCATATTTTATCGCGGATACACTCGACGAACTTAACCACGCCATAAGCGGCGAATACTATTAAAACCGGCGCCAGCGGCAGCCGGTATACCGAGGTTACAAAGAATAAGAGAATCGACAGCGCGTATAATCCCAGATAAAGCGCCAGGAACCAGGAGCCGTTCCTTCGCTCGATGAGCGCAACGATAGCCCCGGGAATTCCCAGCGCCAGCGCCAGCCCAAACCAGGGTGGAATGACTTTATGGAACGGGGTCAGGAACTTCATAAAGTAGTAATCCACGTTTAGCGACGGCTCGAAATCGTTGCACAACAGGCGCAGTTTCGCCCAGTACAGCTTCGCTGCTTCGCCCGGATTTTCCGTTATGTAGCGTACCCCGCGTTCGAACCACCATTTGCTGACCTGCGAAGGTTTCAGCTTTTTGCTGGTTTTATCCTGCGCGATGTCGGTGGCCATCTCCTTGTTGAGATCTTTAGGGCGGCCGCGCATCTCCTCGGGGGTGTTGTATACCCCGGTGGCGTTTTCGTTGTTGCCGATATAGAAGTTGATGCCGCCCTGATAGCTTATCGGTACGAAGTCGCCGCCCACCGCCGCATTGCGAGCCATAGTCAGGCCAATAAGCAGCAGCACCGGAACGAAGAAGGCGAGCGCTTTGCGCCAGCCCGCCGACTTGATGAAAAGCAGCGGTATCGCGGCAAGAACCGCGAACAAGGCCAGGTTGGGCCTCCCCAGCGAAGCTAACCCGATAAGCAACCCCGCTCCCGTCAGGTGCTTCCAGTTGCCCTTTTCGGCGAGCCCGGCTAGAGCCAGGGCGAGGCCGCCGGTCGTCAGGAATATAATTAAAGCGGCGGGCAGCAGCATCTCCTCGAAGAACAACGCGGGCAGGTAAAGCGCCCAGGCCAACCCTGCGGCGATTGCTCCCACTTTGCTGCCGGATATACGGCGGGCGATGAGGTAGATAAATACCGCCGAGAAGGAATCCAGGGCCGCCTGGATTAGCCGTACTGCGTCCGGGTTCGGCCCGAAGATTTTATAGATAATCGCCAGGAAATATGCGTACAGGGGCCCGATGAAGAAAACTTCCTCGCCCCACCACCGGTTTTCGCCGGCGATTTCGCTGGCCCAGTTGTGGAACAGGAAAGCGTCCGGTATGTTGTTGAGGTAGTGGAAGAAGGGGTCGTCGGCCAGCGATATCTGATACAGCGAGCGCAGCGTCAGCGCCAGCAGAAAGACCACCAGCGGCCAGGGATTTTGCAGCGCCGCGTTCAGCGCCCGCGCCGGATAATCTTTTATTTTAGAGAGTAGTTTTTTCAAAATGATAACCGGGCGGATAATAACCGAAATGGGGTCATTTTTCAAGGTTTTTTGGGATAACGAATAGGACACGGATTTACGCGGATAAAAACGGATTGGGACAGATTTATTTGTCTGTATAACCTCCAGGCAATTCAATACTTTACTATATGGTACTATAATGATAAACTTCTTATATGAGGGAAATATATTTAGATTCATCGGTTTTTGGTTATGCAGCTAACGCACGAGCGGGCGACAAGTACGCGGACGCAAATGTATTATTATCTCAAATCGCCAATGGTCGTTTCGACGCGTATATATCGGAAGTAGTATTCGAAGAGATAGGAAGGGCGCCTGATTGGCTTGCGGATACGATAATGTCGAAAGTCGAATCGGTTATTTCGGTATTAGAAGTTAACGATAATGTACTGAATACGGCGAGGGAACTTACCGCCGAACGGATAATACTGATGACGTCTTTTGAGGACGCTATGCACCTCGCTTTTACGATTGATAACGGATTGGACACACTCATAAGTTATAACTTTAAACATCTGGTGAAATTGGAAGTCGAAATCGCGGTACACAAGTTCCTATCGAACAAGGATTTACCGTTAGTTTATCTGAACACACCCGCGGAGGTGATTATATATGAATAAGTATACGCCAGATGAGACGATGCGTTGGATATGGGAGGTAAAAGAAGAGCTGTCCAGCGAGCTTAAGGATATGTCTAATGACGAGATAATAGCTTACTTTGAGAGCAAGCGAAGCGAACGCCTTAATGTAAAAACCAGCGATAGAAGCGAATAATAACGTAAGCTCCCTTTTCTATTCTCACCATATATTTTGTATGTAGAGCTTTCTCGTATAATCCCACTGGACATCTTATCCCATCAAAATGAACAAGCCGCGATTTTCAAATCGCCGAGACGGGAAGGAAACGCCCGTTCGGAAACGGGCGCTACCCTTATTTTTAATACTAAACCTTGCGGCGATACCGTTTTTATGATAATTTCGCGTAGGGTTTTTAAACGGCGAGGTTCACGTTAATTTGCGCCGTTACGGGGGTTTCTAGTATGCGCTGCTTTCGGTATATTTTAGCGATAATTACACTGTTATCTGCCGCTATGCTTTCGGGCTGTTCCGATGCCGGGAAGGAAGCGACGGACGGGGGCGAAGCGGACGAAAACGGTTTAACCGAAGATATTGGGGAAGATATGGCAATAGATGAAGGGTTAGCGGCGGGCGACGCCATACTTCTGGACATCGCGCGCAAAAGTGTTATCGCCATAGTGAAGCGGGACGAAGTCTATGAACCGGAAAAGCCGGAGATAGCGGAACTCAACGAAAACTCCGGGGTTTTCGTAACGCTGAAGTATAAGGGCGGTTTGCGCGGTTGCATCGGGTACGTCGAACCTATCAAGCCGTTGTATATAGGGGTACGCGACAACGCGATAAATGCTGCGGTTAAGGACTATCGCTTCCTACCGGTTAAGGTGAGCGAACTGGAAGATATTATCATTGAGATATCAGTAATGACCCCGTTAGCCGAGGTAGAGAATATCGAGGATATAGAGGTGGGCCGCGACGGGTTGTACATAGAAGGTATGGGCCGGGGCGGGTTATTGCTGCCCCAGGTCGCGCCTGAGCAGGGCTGGGACCGGGAGCAGTTCCTGGACGGGGTCTGCAACAAGGCCGGACTTCCCCCCGGCGCGTATAAAGAACCCGGCGTAAAGCTGTACAGTTTCTCGGCGCACATCTTCGGCGGGCCGTTGTATCTCAAAGAACCCGCGTAAATCATTGGATTAGTTACTCTAAACCATCGGTTGAACGGAATTCCCAAGAACGGCGGGGATAAACCCCGCTGCTAGATAGGTTTGATTTTTTTAAGGATTAGGGAAAGGTGATGGCTAAATGAAGAAAGCTATTATTGTACTCATCGCGCTATTTATCGCCGTGCTGTCCTGGGCGGACCAACCGTTCTGTATACTTCATATCAACGATTTACACAGCCATCTTGACCCCGCGAAAGACGACGACGGGACGGAGAGCGGCGGCATCGCCCGTATCGCGACGCTGGTCGGCGGCATCAAAGCGATGAACGAAAAGCAGGGTATCCCGACTTATTTCTTCGTCGCCGGGGACGCCATATCCGGTACCCCATACTCGACCGTGTTCGATGGCGAGGCGACTTTCGCCGCGCTCGATAACGCGGGCGTAGACGCGATGACGCTGGGCAACCATGAGTTCGATTTCGGACAGGATAACCTGCGCGGCCTAATGGAAAAGGCCGATTTCCCGATTATATCGGCCAATGTTTACGAAAGCGAAGGAGCCGGGCTAACCGATTTTGCCGACAGCTATGTGGTTCTCGGCGAGGATCCGAGGCTGCTGGTCATCGGCTTGACCACCCCGGAGACCACGTACACTACCAATCCTAAAAACGTAATCGGTTTGACCTTCGGGAACCCCGCCGAAGTCTCGATTGATATATTATCGGAAGAAACCGGTGAATACGAAGTAGCGGTGGGTTTGACCCACCTCGGTTTCGCCGCCGACAAAAAGATGGCCGAGGGGGTGCCCGAACTGGATATTATCGTGGGCGGCCACTCCCACACCCTGCTGGAGCAGCCGGAGTACGTCGGAGATACCGCTATAGTCCAGGCCGGTTGCTACGGTCATTATGTCGGGCGGCTCGACGCGGTTTATACCGATGCGGGCACGGTAGAGGTTACCGAATACCAGATGCTACCGGTTACCGGCGACCTGGGGGATAACCCCAAAGTCGAAGGCGTGCTCAAAGGGTATCGGGAACGTCTGGGGGACGAGATGAACAAGATAGTCGCCGATATTCCCGCCCAGATCACCGCCGGGGCCTGCCGCGAAGCCGAGACTGTGTTCGGGGACGTTTTAACGGACGTAATGCGCGAGATATCCGGGGCCGATATCGCATTCAGTAACGGTGGAGGGATACGCGCCAACCTGGGGCCGGGCCAAATCAGCATAGGCGACGTGTTGACCGCGTTGCCCTTCAGCAGCACTATTGTAACTGCAACGCTAACCGGGGAACAGCTTCAGGCCGTATTCGATTATTGCGCCAGCAAGCAGACGCCCGGCGGCGGTTTCTTGCAGGTATCGGGGATGACCGTAAAATATAATACGGGCAAAAGCGCCGAAAATATAGTCATCGGGGGCGAACCGCTCGACCCCGAAAAACAGTATAAGATAGCGGCCAACGACTTCCTGATGGCGGGGGGCGACGGCTACGGGATGCTGGCCGACATATCCGCCTCCTATGATACCGGAGTGGTGTTGTACGAGGCGCTGGTGAACTACTTAAGCGACGGCGGCACTATTCCCGAAGAACCGGCGGGGAGGATAGAGGTAGTCCAATGAACGTAACTATCTATACCGCCTGCTTTAGCTGGCGGTGCTTAAAGCGCCGAAGGCCGCGAACGCCGACTTCAGTCGGCGAATAATTAGTATTGACTGCTTCAGAGGGTTCGGAATGATATATATTGATAACAACGAGGTCAAAACGGGGCAAGGTAGTCCGGTTATTGATGCGCTCCCGGTAAAGGAAGCGACGGCGGTTAAGTCCGGTGAGATGGAGATACGCAAAGCTGACGGGGCATTAGTAGCGCCGGACTCGTCGGTGGAGGAGGGCGCGCGTTATTTCACCGTGGTAAAGGATGCCCGGCCCCCGTCGGTAGATAGCTGCCTGCATGAACTCCGGGTTGACCTGCCCCGGGATTTCGTCCGGTATCTGGTTCGCCTGATTATAGACGAGGTTAGGGTAGGCAAAGGCGTGGCTTCCCCGGCGTACGTCGCGTATCGCGTTGAAGAACAAACCAAAGCGAAAAACGCAACGTCTGTGATGAGCTACTTAACGGACGGGAAGTACGGCTGCCGGGTATTCGCCGAGGTCGGGCCGCAGGCGTTCGCCGGGCTTCTGCCCGGGGGAACCGGGGTAATCGCGGTGCGCGATGTTATAACGATGCAGAGCGGCGACCCGGTTACCGAGCTGTTCGTTACCGGTAATCTGGATGAGGTAGGTACCACCAACAAAGTGCGCCTCGACGATTACTTTAAAGAGAAGTACGATGTATTAGTTTCTGCGAAAGCTGAGCATTTTGGGATAAAGGGTTTCACCGCCCAGCCGGAGTACGCGGATCTGTTTGCCAGGTGCCGCGAGGCCGGGGTGTCCTCGGTTATGGTGCTCGACGGTTTCTCGCTGTTGAGCGATATCTTCGCCGAAATCATCGCCGCAGCCCCCGATTATATCGTAGCGGCGCAGCCACCGGAGCTGGATGGCAAGTCAGCGCTGTTAAACCTGCTCGACGACGGCGCTGATATAACTGTTGAGGGTATAAACGGGGAGAAACTCTGGGCGGCGGTTATGGAAAAGGGGAAATAATGCCTTCATATAATGCTACGTTCGAATTAGACTCAAAAGGCGATTGCGAAATAATAGACATAACCGGGCAGGTTACAGAATTGGTGCGCAAGAGCGGCATAGCTACCGGTATCGGATTGGCCTTCGTGGCCGGGTCTACTGCCGGTATAAGTTGTGTGGAGTACGAGCCGGGGCTTGTCGAGGACTTGAACGAGTTGTATCAACGTATTGCCCCCAAAGGCCCGGTCTATGGCCACGACGCCCGCTGGGGCGACGGCAACGGCCACTCCCACGTTCGCGCTACGCTGCAGGGGCCGTCGTTTACCTTTCCCGTAGTTGACGGCAAACCGGTACTGGGCACCTGGCAACAGATAATACTGCTCGACTTCGATAACCGCGCGCGGAGCAGGACGGTGCATATAAACGTGGTGGGGGATTAGCGTATCTTAATGTTGTAACGGAGGTTTGGAACCTCCGTTGCAGGTATCTATAAAGGAAATTATGACAATTAAAGAACGCGACCTTACCCGACTCAACTGGCGCGAGTTCGCCGAACTGGTACCGGACGAAGTGGATACGGCGATAATGGCTATCGGTACGGTCGAGGCGCACGGGGCGATACCGTTGGGTACCGACATTATGATACCGGAGTGGATTATCGGCAAACTATCGGAGCGTTTCTACTTCATCGTCGCGCCGACAATTAATTACGGCATAACCCGCAGCCTGATTGCCTATCCCGGCTCGCACACCGTGACCAGCGAGACGTTTACCGCATATCTAACCGAGATTATTACAGATTTTGGTAGGATGGGTTTCAAACGGTTGATTGTCGTAAATGGCCACGGCGGGCATCTGAACGAGATTAAAACCGCCGCCCGAACCGCGTGGCGCGAGGTGGGACTGTACACCCTGGCGCTGCACTGGTGGGAGATGGTGGGCGACGTTGGCGAAGAGGTCTACGGAATCCCCTGGTCGGGGCATGCCGCCGCCGAGGAGACCGCCGGGGTGTTGGTAGTAGACCCGGCGTTGCTCAAAGTCGAGTTGTTGGATGATACGCCCGATATGGGCGAGACCCCGGGCGCGATGTCCTTCCCGGTTTACCGCTCGATTATGGTGAAGAACGAGGGGCAGGGCCGTCCCGACCCGGACGTGAAGAAAGCACAAAGATATATGGATAAAGTTGTAGGCAAGCTAGCTGGCATAATCGAGAAAACGCTAGCCGGTTGGGATGATTTGGATGGGGTGAAGGGGGAGTAAGGCTTGGAACTGGTTTACCCGAATAAAAGAAGTAGGGAAGAGATTATAGAGACCACCCCACGGGCGGTTCTTGTAAGTTCTGATGAGTATCTACGGCCTACCGTCGGGACGCCGATGAATACCCTTATTATTGGAGATAATCTTCGGGTAATCAAGACGTTGCTAGACGATAGCGATATAGCCGGTAAGGTTCAATTGATATATATAGATCCCCCGTTCGCTACGAAACAGGAATTTTCTATTAGTGAAGATAGGGTATCAACGATTAGCAGGGCCAACGGTGGCGATTTGGCTTACAGCGATAAATTGAACGGCTATAAGTATCTGGAGTTCATAAAAGAACGACTAATACTACTCCGGGAGCTATTATCCGATACCGGTTCGATATACCTTCATATAGACGATAAAATTGGGCATTACGTTAAGATAATAATGGACGAAGTATTCGGTTCTCGGAATTTTATTAACGATATTACGAGGATTAAGTGTAACCCTAAGAACTTTGGCAGGAAGGCTTACGGGAATATTAAAGATACAATTCTGATTTATTCGAAAACCGGGAACTATATTTGGAACGATGCGAAAGAGCCGTTTACCGCAAACGATATAGAGCGGTTGTTTTCAAAGATTGACGAAGAAGGCCGTCGCTATACTACGACACCCCTGCACGCACCGGGCGAAACCGAGAACGGGCCGACCGGCAGGGAATGGCGCGGACTGAAGCCCCCCGCTGGAAGACATTGGCGAGTGCCGCCGGATGAACTCGAAAGGCTCGAAGAGGAGGGGCTAATCGAATGGTCAAAAACCGGTAATCCCCGGAAGATTATTTACGCGAACGATAGGGTCGCCGAAGGAAAGAAACGCCAGGATATATGGGAGTTCAAAGACCCGATGTATCCCGATTATCCGACGGAAAAGAACGTCGAACTGCTGAAAACGATAATTAAGGCGTCGTCGAACGAAGGTGATATCGTACTCGATTGTTTCACAGGATCGGGAACGACGTTACTTGGAGCAGAAGAACTTGGTCGGAGATGGATAGGAATAGATAACTCCGAATTAGCCATAAAGACGTGTATTAAGCGTTTAACGGCGAATCCGGTATTTAACTTCGTTTTTAAGTGGGCGGAAGAGCATAATGAACAAATGGACGCGACAGAGTATAAAGTTAGCGAAGCAGCCGGGTTATTTAGATAAACTGCATTCGGTTTATCCCGTCGAGTTATCCCCGGAACGCGATATAGATGACGTAATACTTGATGGTTTAAAGCGAGCGTTTAACGGTCGCGACAATGCTCAATTGATGAAAGCGTTACTCGCGCTGGATAAATTCCCGATAAAAGACCCTTACGTCGCGTTTTTTAGGCGAAATCCGGAAGCCGTTGATAAGAACCCGGATACCGTCGCGCGGATAACGGGTCAATTATACGATTCGGGTTTCGATAAACTATTGAACGGGATTAGGGAACCGAAAGAAGTTAATCGAAAAATCGGGCCTTTATTTACGAATTGGTTATTTAGTTTGGATTACCCGAAAGTGGGTATCCAGAATGCCTTGTCGTATGAAGGTACTGCAATAATCGACGCGAGCGAAAAGGGCTTGCTAGATTTCGCCCGGTCCGAATTAGGTTATATTTCCGATAAAAGGCCGGACTTAATAATCAAGGCGAACAGTCGGTTTGTGATAGGCGAAGCGAAGTTCCTTACCGATTATGGAGGACATCAGGACCGACAACTGGAAGACGCTTTGAAATTAGCCGCCGATATTTCCGGTACCGCATCGAAAGTTGCAATACTGGACGGCGTATGTTGGATTGAAGGCAAAAATAAAATGTTCAGGCAAATTGCTGATTCGGAGAACGACGTATTTAGTGCTTTATTATTCGAGAAATACATAAAATTAATCTAACATAAAGGAGCAATCAAAATGGCCAAGCAGATTATCGAGTGCGTACCCAATATCAGCGAGGGGGCGCGGCTGGACGTTGTGGAGAAGGTAGCGGACCGAATGCGCGCCGTCAAAGGCGTTCGCTTGCTCAACGTCGCGCCGGACGCGACCCAAAACCGTACGGTGTTCACTCTGGTGGGCGACGGCAAAAGTTTGAAAGAAGCTATCGACGTACTCTTCGACGAGACCCTGAAGCACGTTGACCTTAACAAGCACAGCGGCGAACATAAGCGGATGGGCGCGGTAGACGTCGTGCCGTTTATCCCGGTCTCCGGGGTAACGATGGACGAGTGCGTCGAGCTTTCCAAAGAAGTGGGAGCGATGATCGCCGAGAAACATAACGTCCCAATCTACCTCTACGAGGAGAGCGCAACCAGCGCCGGGCGCAAGAACCTGGCGAAGATACGCAAGGGCGAGTTTGAGG
>SDBT01007085.1_pt1 | contig 18503 bp, 22 predicted proteins | sample 2277101 | NCBI WGS metagenome assembly SDBT01 (sample SAMN10404973, study PRJNA504765) | marine sediment metagenome | isolation source: marine sediment core GS10_PC15, 103 cmbsf | place: Arctic Ocean: Southern Knipovich Ridge | collected 2010
AGGGAGCTTTAACGGTTCTACTAGCATACGTATGGCGGTGAATCGTCGACTCGAATATGTCGTTGACGATGGCATAAAGTGTTTTGTTCTCTCGTTTTGCAATGTCCAATAATTCGTTGATTAGATCATCTCTTACATGGATCAATTTCTGATTTTCACTCTTCTTTTTTCTGCTAGGTGCCATAACTTCGCTGATCTCATCTACCCTTTCGCTTGAGGATAAATCAGACATCTTAGCCGCACCCTCTTTTTTTCCTGTCAACTTTATCGGCAAGGCTTTTCTTAGCTTTTTCAGGGCATCTGCGGGAGGTCCCTCAATCGTGTTCAAACCGTAGGTCTTTGCAAGTTTCTTTGCGTCTTTACTTAGCGAGGGGGAAGCCACTATGTATGCTTCAACATTTGTATCGAGAATTTTGCCGTATTCCTTTGTGATTGCGGTGTGGCTAATGGGCAGGTTGGAGATCAGAGTGTCAATGGCGATAACTTTGCTGCCTTTCATTTTCAACAGTGCATCGAATTCATATCTGACACCTGACTTACCAGTGATTCTTCCGGGAACCTTTAAATTGACTTTCAGATTAGCGCGGAATGGTCTGAGAAAAGAATAGAAAAGCGCACGGTTCTTAATTTCAGCTATAACTGTGGGTACTATGGAATAACCGTAAACCTCGACATATTTTGCGTCGTCAAATGTGAAGTTCTCACTGCACTTTCTGCATATGTGAAGTGTTTTAGGCGTTTCAACTGGTTTTCCACATTTTGGGCATTCATACCAGCTTCCCGCGCTTCTATACTCAGCATTCCCAAGTTGGACCTTGCATTTAGGACAAATGAGATTCCCGTTGACCCTGAAGTTTGTTATGTTATCAATGTGTCCGCAAGGCATGTGTTCTATGAGCGCATTCCTTGAAATTTGCGGATACCCACATGACGGGCACACATAGTTGGTTAAAATATTAGCGCTGTTGCAAGACGGACAATGGAGAGTCATATTTACGAGCTTCTGTTTCAAGACGCCTAGATCTACAAGTTTTTCCAGAAATTCTTTGGTCTTGATAGGATCTTTATTAATACTTTTTTCCACTTCAGGATACCTATAACCATATTCCAGATCGTACTTGGGTCTTATTTCGTCACCTCTCTGGAGGGACATCGTTAAGAATCGAGTTATCTCAGTGTCTTTATAAATGGCGTCTCTGTCTCTAGTATCTTTTTGACTCAATCATGCTGCCTCGTTGTTTTCTGTCAATATTACGTTTGAAAGTAACTAATTAAACTTTACATTGTAAATTAACCATCTCAACTATGCGATGATTTCGATCATAAAATTCTCGCTCTGCACAACCTGACGAGACACAACAAATAATTGTAATTATGCATGAAAAAATAGAATACAGAAGCTTGATATGATAGAAACATTATGCAACAAAATTTTGGCTCCTATACTATATGCTTATCTCAAGTCAAGACATCCTCTCCTCGTTCTCAACTTCAGCATCTCACGTGTTCTTGATCTTTGGAGATGTGTCAACGGAAAGTTGCTGACCTGAAGTTAAACATGATCAGATCATCAAACGAAAAATTGGCACGGAAACCACTTCATCGTCGATGTCTTCGGTATCGATAAGGATAAAGGTGAATGTTTCCTTCCGTAAAGGGGTGGAAGTCGTTGGATCGAGGTTCAAGGATTCTCATATTAGGTATTCTTCCAGTGGCAGCATATCTACTAACAATGTATATTCTGCTTCCGAATCCAGTTGTCGCCGTCTTTAGCGGTTCCGACGGCGAGACTACAACTGTTGTGTTCACTGTGACAGAAAACACTTGGGATATAAAAAGCACATACTTCAAGATTTTGAGTCCATTTTGGAGTCTTAGAATAGAGGCTTACAATGAGGGAGGGGCTGATAAACCCGTCTTCTCGGCTTCTATTGTACGTTTCTTGGGACCGGGAGGCGAGGAAAACGTTGAATTGAGTTCTCATCCAAGTTTGCCTCCTGGAAGCTACTATCTTAAAGTCTACTCCAATGCCGTTGATTGGACTGTGCAGATTTTGGAATGAGCGTAGAAGAAAGATTTAATGAAAAACATACCCGGGTTGTATGTTGACGATACACCAAAAAATCTGGCGCCATTTATCGTCCAGTATTTTAGGTCACTGGGACTACTTCATATTCCTTACGGCAATTGGATTGGAAATTGACTGAAGCCTTACAACCAAAGGATAAAGTAATCTTTGAAGGTTTAGTGCCGCACAATAAGATGCCTCGACACTATCGGATATGTAACATCTTCTGTTTCCCAACGCTCGGAGAACCCTTCGGAAAAGCCATAATAGAAGCCATGGCATGCGCAAAACCAGTCATCGCATCCAACATTGGATGACCAGCAGAGATAATCCAAAACAAAAAACTGGAATGCTTGTGCCTCCAGCGTAACCAAAAATTTTTGGCCTTCGTCGCGTGTTGTGTATTATTTCCCTCTGTGAACATGACAAGCCAGTAGCTCCGTTCCTTCTGTCAAAATACCGTCACGATACCGTAAATATTATATCTGTATGGGCCCTGATTGTCTTTTGAGTGTTTTATATGCCTCTGAAGATGAGGGGATCAAGCTCTAAAAGCGTGCTGTTGAGCGTTAGGGTTACGTCGCGCATTAGGGATATTATTGCTTATTATTATCAGTGTTGAAGAGGATGGATGATGATTCAACGTACGCCTACGGGTGTTAAGGGGTTCGATGATCTGGTTGAGAATGGGTTCCCAACAGAAAGTCTCATATTGGTCGCTGGGGCGCCTGGAGCGGGCAAAACAACCTTCTCGGCTCAGTTCTTGCATGAAGGTGCCGTGAAATTCGGGGAGAGAGGAATTTATGTGTGTTTCGCTGAGACAAAAAAGTCTTTCCTCCGTGCCATGTTAAAGTTCGGGTGGGACTTTGAGAGGCTTGAGATGGACAAGAGATGCACAATCTTAGATCTATCAACGGTTAAAGAAGCAGGGATACAGAATATTTTGGACACGATTCTTAGGGAGACCAGTGAAATGAAGGTTAAAAGGCTTGTCATAGACTCCTTTACGGCAATGTCTATGGCCTTGAAGGAAGCAATTGACATAAGATATCTAGTTCATTTGCTATACAAGTTTCTTCAAAAGCTAGGATGTACCACCATTTTTATTGCAGACACGCCATGGGGGTCTGAGAAAATCGGTTCTGGAATAGAAGAGTTCATAGCTGATGGCATCATCTTGATGCAAACACGTTTTGATGAGAAAGGAGATTTACAACGAGAGTTGAGGATACTCAAGATGCGGAGTACAAACCATTCGGGAAAATCTCATCCGTACCTTGTCACTGAAGAAGGGGTAGTGATTTCTCATTCTTCTAAAGTGGAAGGTGGAAAAAATGCCTAGAACTAAATCTAAAGTTAAGGACAACTCTGTTTATGTAAGAGTAACCAAGACAATCAAAGAGCAGATAGAATACCAAGCTTCTCAAGAGGGTGTAACATCTTCCGAATGGTTGAGGAACATTATAATAAAGGAATTGAGGGAGAGAAATGCCTTACCGGCGCTCTTCAATGTTCCGGAAATTGAATGAGAAGTATCAGATCAATTGTGGAGCTAAATGTGTTTTTAAGTATTCCGTCATTTTCTATCTAGATCAAATCTTCTACGGATATCAAACTCTCAGTTTCATTTCTGCTTTGGTTTAGAGCTCTGTGTAATGTCCACAACCTCACCAGCATAATCATTAGTCCAGTACTTTGAGAGTTATAGTTCTGGGATTCTTTCTAATCTATCGCGACTTAAAAAATGGATAAAATTTTCTATCCGACGAAAAAAACATATGCAGAATCTGACGTAGATGAAACAGAATCTCTTTTAGTTTCAATTTACTTGTTTTCTATGTGGTTGAAGTTATTGCGAAGAGTTCTGCTTATTTGTGAGGAAATATGCTCTTTGTGCCACAGGTCGGTTTTTGTTTTTATTAGATTTTTTTAGTTTGCAGGCAATAATCTAGGATAAGTTTTTTGAGAAGGGAATATATGTTCCCTTAATGGGGGAGGGGTTGTTGTGTTTGTTCGTTGTTGGGGGTTTAGTTTCACTTATCTCTCTCCAGTCTATTTCATTACGTTATAGAATAAGTCTTAAATTAGTAATTGTTTATATATATTTAAGTTTAATTATTTAGTCAATAATTGCATCATTAATAAAATTGTGTGTGTTAATTGAGGGATTTGAATGCAAAGAGGAACACAAGAAGAAATGATTGAAAGAAGAACGGAAATGTTGAATCTTAACAGATCAGGAATGAAACCTAGCGAATGGATACCATTAGTGGCATCGAATCATGAAACGTCTGAAGACGCCGTGAAAAAGGATTGGGGAAATAGGAGAAATTGGATACAGCAGTTCATGAAAATAAATGATTCACAACAGTTAGCGTTGGAGATGCTTCAAGATTATGAAGTTTCAATTTTGGATGCTTATCACCTATACGAAGAAGCGGAAGATATCAAAACCAAAATACAGACAATGTGGCTTAGATTAAAGATCATGAAAGAAAAACAGGATTTCCTAAAAGAAATCAATGCATTAAATTACATAAAAGTGGACTTTAGAAACCAAAGCAATAAACATGATAGAGAAACAGATCCAGACCCAATGAGAAGATTAATGCCATATTAAACACCCCAACCATAAACAAAAAAGCCTTGAAAATATGGAGGTACTCGGGTTAATAAAAAAGAACGGAAAAAGATCTGTTTCAGGCATTTATACTGGAAACAGTGAAGAAAATTTCCTTGATCTAATGTGCCAACATTTATTGCTCAGGCGTGCTGAATACGCTGCTTATCATGCGGCAATGAGAAAAAAAATTAATGCCGTGCACCAAGCTTTGAATCGGCAAAGAAAGCTCTTAGAACAAGAAGGGAAGATACTAATAAGGTTCGGAAAACTAGAACCTCCTCAGAACTTTAAGAAAACTTAGAGTAGCCAAACTAAAATTTTTCTATTTTGAATAAAATGTGGTTAATTAAATTAGTATATCCTCACGAAGAGGCTATATGGTCACTCTTCGTTGAATCGTAAAGAGGCTTTTATTGGTTTAAGGGGTTAGACGCATCCGCCGCAGTTTACGCAGCCGCCCATGATTCCTTTGCACCACATTGGTAGATAATCTCTTTTGTATGGTTCAGTTGGTTGTTGTGTATGTTTTGGTTTTTTGGGGGATTGGGCTTTTGACATCTTAGATTCCTATTTACTATAATGGTTTGGGTGACGCTAGAACTTATCACCTAAAATGAGTGGTTGAAATAGCTATTGGTCACATTATATGTTACTAAAAATGGTCTTATTTGACATCGTTTTCAGCCAAAAGGATTGAGTAACAAATAATGTAACTAAAGTATTAAGAAAAGTAACATTAAGTTACAATAAAGGATAGATGGACAAACAACGAACCAAGGTTCAACCAAACACATAGCTGTGGCAGACAAGCCAATAGACTCTTCGTGACACTCCAATTCAGTTTTTTTCCAAGCAACAAAATAGATGCCAGCAGCTGTGCCGCCATACAGTAATGGTGCAACTATCTTGAGCAACAGGAAAGGCTCTAGCCTAGTTAAGTTACCTAAAGACACTAGAATCCCGTAGATCATCCATGTTGAGAAGATGTTGCTCCAGTGATTCAACACAATGCCATCATTAATCCTTGCAGCATAGTAGATTGGGTCCCAGCCAATCGGATAGGGATATGATAGAATCTCGGGGATAAGCCGAACAGCAAACCCCACAACAAAAGCGATAAGGAAACCTTTCCGGAAACCCAGAGGGTCCAAATTCAAACGCATATTATGCCTCAACGCTCAAAAGGCAGATTTGTTGTTGTCCAAGGAGAACCGTAATCAAATACAGCGGATTCATATCACTAAAAGCTCTTTGTAGTTCCTAGTTGCACCCTAAGTCTTGATAGACAACAGATTGTTCACAGTCAAGAATTGGATACCCTTGGTCGTTAGCCCAAGACCTTCCAGATTTGTTTCCCCCAGACTTGGGCTATCTGGGCCAACCGTTCTGCGAAACCGCGCCTCGTACTTCTCATGAGGCGATAAACCACACTTTCCATAGTAACAAATAGTCTCTCAACATTTTTGGAAACCAATTTGGCTAGAAGAAAACTGTGAACATTTTCGACAACTTTGATTGTCAAATCCAGAAGCTTACGCTCATAATGCCTCAGGTTCCTGAACCACACGCCACGGCGCACTGCTTTCAGCTTCAACTTAGTCAAAGATTCCCTTAGTGATGGAAAAAGTTTGAGTGCATCCAGAAAAATTACTTAATTTTCTTGATTGTACACTCAACCAAATTGCCTTCCTTCAAATCGTAAGCATCCCTGAGTTCTTTCGGAACAGTGACCCTGCCCTCACAGCGCATATACACCGTAAAGGTGAGTTCAGATTTTTCTTCAGTTGACAACATTTTGAACACCGAAAACGTCACTTATTTGATGGTGCTTGAGACGTTTTTCGTCACACAAATAAAACATTTGCGGTATATTGACGGTAATTATGCTCGAATTGCTTGTTCCTAAAATAGATGCATAGCAAAAATTTGCACACAGAACTAAGGACAGCTTTTGGGTTTGCATCACGCGTGGCAACTACGTAAAGGTTCTTTTTCCAGAGCAAACGTTGAATTCGCAATTACGCCCTTTTTCTCAGTTCTCAACCAGCACCTAGGTCTGCGCAGAAGAATCTGTAGCAAAGCGTATGATGCTATGAAGTTCTGTATAAACCAGTAAAAGAAGACGAAGGGCACCCATAGAATATTTCGGATATTGCGCGGTTTTTTGCCATAAATCATGACTACTCCTGCAGCGGACAACAATACAACAGTTAGAATTGAAGTCAAGTTTGCCAAAAACAAAGACAAAACATTAGGCTGGAGTGGAAAAACCAGAGATAACAAGGATATTAGATAGCCGATAAGACAAAAAATGAAAACGAATGGTCCTACTAAAGTGACTTCAGCGTCAAAGGACATTTTGTTTAGATTCTTTAATAGTTTTCCGTACTTGAATCCAACTTCCATTGTTCCGCGGAACCATTGCACTCTTTGTTTGAAAAAGCCAGTTAATGATGAGGGGTACTCTTGCCAAGACCGCACATCAGAAGCATACTTTATAGTATGACCGTTATTAACCAGTCGTGCCGCCAATTCCATATCCTCAGAAAGCGCGTTGGTATCCCAACCTTCAACAGCTTCGAGAACAGTTTTTTTGACAAAGTAGCAGCTTCCATTGAGAGGAACAAAGAGACCAAGAATCTGCTTGCCGCCCATAAATCCTTCATATCTCACTGTTTCTTCTTGGGCTACAAACTTTGTTAACATGTTTTCTTCAGCGTTTATGGCAAGGGCTCTGCCCTGTACGGCAACTACTGAAGAATCTTTGAAGTGGTTGGCAGCTCTCAACAGAACGTCAGATTCAGGAACGTTGTCAGCGTCAAAGACTCCAACAATTTCGCCTTTAACATGTTTCAGAGCTGCCATCAAAGCAGAAGGCTTCCCATCTGAAACAGTACGGCGTATAACCTTCACGTTATTAGGATGGTTCTTTGCAAAATCTTTGCAGTGTTGTCCACTGAATCATCCTCGACAACAACAATTTCCATTTTTTCTTTTGGATAATCAGCAGATAAAAGACGGGCAACAACATTTTCTTCATTCTTCACAGGAACAATAACTGAAATCGAAGGCAAACTGTCTTTCAACAGAGTGGCAAGTTTTGGTTTTTTGTTTTTAGTTTTGTAAAGATGTCGTACACCTGCCACAACAATGGGCACATTATAAAGTGTCCAAACGTAAAGGAGAGAAATTCCGATAATAGATATCAAATACAGCGGATGCATGATATAATAAACTCTACTAGTTTTTTGTGCACCTACGTTTTACAAGACAGCAAGTTACTAACTGTCAAATACTGCATGAAACCACCTATCATTCGCCCAACTTTTGGCAGCCCGGTAACCCCAAGCCTGTGCAATATTGGACAAGTTTTCAGCCATATTTCGCCCCTGAGTTCTCATGAGACGAAATATCCTGCTTTCCGTGGCTTCACACAATTTGCTAACTATTCGGGAAACAATTGTGGCTAAAAGGAAGCTGTGAACTTTTTCGACCACTCTTATTGTTAAGTTTAGAAGCTTTCTCTCTTCGCGCTTCAAATCTCTGAACCAGTAGCCTCTTCGCACAGCCTTCAGCCTCAACCTAGCCAAATTTTCCCTAGTAAGAGGGATATTAGATTGAGCCGTAACAGGACCTTTACTTGATCTTCTTGATTCGGCACTCAACCAAATCGCCCTCCTGTAGATCGTAGGCGTCTCTTAGTTCTTTAGGAACGGTGGCCCTTCCTTCTTGTCGCATATAGACCGTGAAGGTGATTCCCGATTCCCTTTCATTCGACATCATTTCGAACCCCAAGACGATACTTCACTTTTTTCTATTTTCTTCGTCAAATTTCTACGTTTTTCGTCAAACCATATAAAACATTATGAGTTCTGAATAAACAACAACCATCAAAGCCCCCAAACGATATCCAGCCAATCATCATCAGAACATTCCCATCCCAGATGCTGCCTCACAAACTGGGGATTGGTTGATTATAGGATATAACTGATATGAAGATAGAATATGTATCAGTAATAACAATACATATTCAGAATCCGAATAGTTGATTCTCGAATCTGGTGTAAAAGTTTCTCGCTGGTGAATTCGAATAGATCCTGCGAACTTGCTTTCCAGACTCAAATCAAACACCGAAAAACTACGTTTTTCTATCTTAATCGAGATTGGATTGTGTATAAACGTTTTCGACTCCAAAGATACAACACAATTCAAAATCTGAAGATGAATAGGACATTTTAATCATTTATAGATATATGGGAAGATTATGTTAGGGGGTAATACAACCGTGTTAGTAGGCAGTTTTGATTCAATCGACGCACGTTCGTACATTACTTGTCGATTTGACATGTAGTGCATGTACAAAAACTTTTTATACAGTTCCATTCCAGAAATGGTATGCTCCGTAGCGTAAAGGGATTCCTAAAGTTCATTTCCATCGAAAGGGGAATCATGCTTTTCATGATAGCCATGGGAGCAACATTTCTAATAGCAAAAAATGCTAGTTTGCTTGGAGCGATTTATTTCGGTTTTGTTGCGTTTTGTGGATGGAGTGGAGTAGACGCCATAAATAACGTTTATGATGTCGATTTGGATGTGAAATCTGACCCTCTCAGATCCGAATACACAAAGAATCTAGGAAAAATGGGACTTTTCATAGCCTTAATCTTCTTTGCGGTGTCTATGAGCCTAGGCGCGATCACAGGAATTCCGTTAGTAACTGTTTTCGTTTTTTTGGGAATCCTTGCTGGAGTCGTATATTCAGTTCCACCTTTTAGACTCAGACAAACAATATACAAGCCCTTAGTGAACTTTTCTGTTGGCGCCGTTCCTGTTTTAATGGTAGCTGCTTTCTTCAACGTTTTTTCTGTTCAAATAGTGGTTCTACTGTTTCTCATAGGCATATCCACTGCAGTCAACAGTTTGTGGGAAGACTTGGCGGACTATGTTTCAGACGTTGATGCTCATGCGCGAACGATGCTTGTTGTATTAGGGTTTAAACGTGGGCTTTATCTCACCATTGCGATGGGTTACTGTCTTGTTCCACTCATGATTCTCGTCGGCATATTATTCCAGTTGACTCTGCTTTACTTTATTGTCCTCACTGCACTCATAGCCTATCTATCCATTCGTTTGATTCAAAACCGTCACATCCTCTTTGGAGGCGATAAGACCGACACAAAAACGATGCTCAAGCTGGGCGAGATGTTCGCACAAGATTTCGTAATTATCGCACTGGTGCATACAACAAACTTGATGATAAGCGGCTATCTAACATACCAACAAGTTTTCTTGCTTTAAACATACCCACTTTAATACTTTTTCATTTTTGGTTCTGTGAAGTTGTCGTCACTCGACAAAAAATCCTCAAATTTTTTTCTTTTGTGAAAAATCGTCACCTACGAGAAGAGGCAGAGGGAGTGATGATTATCGGGAAGATAGTGACTTTTATTGGGATTATACTAACAAGTCTACTTTCACTCTTTAATTATGGCAAACTTCCAAATTCAGTATTCTTATCAGTTATTTCAATTGTGGGTGTTCTTCTTTTTTTAATTGGTCTTATTCTATTTTCTATCGGTTTAATATTTCGCAATCACTTATCTTGATTTTTTATTTCCTGTTATGCTTGGATAAACCTCAAATGCCCCAAACAACAATGTTCCAAAGAATCCAACAACTTCGTCGTTTTCTTTTATCAGGCCATGAATACGCGATGCAGTGCACCCTTTCTGTTTTTTGTGCACATTCCAAGTTAAAGCCAAGTCATCTAGGGTTAAAGCCTGAACAGTTTTTGCCTTAAAGAGGAACCAAAGGACATACGATGCTAACGCAATCCAAAAACCAATCATCAACAAATACAACAACAGGGTCATTCAACCTTTCTTGTTATTTTCGCGCTCGACAGATTTACAGCACAGTCTATGTTGGTCCACATCACTTGACAACTATTTGTGGGGCAGTAAACATTGAACATCTTGGCTTTCGTAGCAGGATTTCTTTCATCATCTATCCGCTGTCGGATGCTGCTCAATTCACTTTTCAGTCGCCTACGAACGATTAATTTCTCTGTCACATCCACTAACCCCTAGGGATACAGTGCTTCATCTTGCCTGATAGAAAAACAGCAATGGTGAGTTTTAAGTCATATGAAGATGCAATACGAATCGAAGTTAATTGTTCATATTCCGATTTAGAATTAAAACAGATTTAGAGTAAAAAATAATAACGAAAAACGAAAGCTTATCCAGAGAACAAGGAAAAAAAAGTTTTTGGAGAGCGCCCACTCTACAGACAGAAACGAAATTCGCTGAACTAGCTGTTGTACAACTTTACGCTTTGATCTTCTCTTTCTTGATTACCTTTCTGAAGCTTTTTTCGCAGTTTCCGCATTTGTATAACGCTATCGTCAGTTGGAGTCTTTCACCAGCATTACTAGGCCTTCCAGCCATCTTCCAGGCCTTAGTCGGCTTTGACAGGGTTTCACATTCAGGGCACTCAGCTACTTCAGGGTTACCTAAAGCGTTTAGCATCTCTAGTCTGAGGGCTTCGCCGGTGCTGGACATATTTGTGATTCGTTCAGCCAACTGAGTTTCTTTGAAAACCTCCTGAATCCATCGTGCAAAGTCCCCTCGGTTTTGATGAAAATTTAGAGAAGCAACTGGAACTTTCGCCATCTTCTTCTTAAGATCATCCAGATTGAAGGCAGCCTCAAAGACCGGTTTGTTGAAAGCTTCGTAAAAGTAGAAGCCCCATTCTGGAGTGACTTTTTCTCCCTGTTTTAAAGGAATATTCAATTTAGGTATGTCCCCACAATCTTTTTTATATTCGTCCAGAAGATTCTTAACTGTTGCGTCCCAGTTTATGGTTGTGCCCATTCTTCGATAGTAAACGGTTTCGCGTTTGCGAGGGTCGTCAGAAAAGTTTGTTTCAAGATAGCAAGTGAAGGTTTTGCGAAGGTTGGAACTTCCGCCAAGGTAGAGTATAACTCGGTTTTTGTCGTAAAAAGCGTAGACACCAGTCTCTTCTGGAACGCCTTTTGCTTGTTTTCCCCATAGATACAATTTACTTTGAATTGGCATCTTATTTCCCAATAGAAATAATATGGTAGGGCATATTTATGAAGCCTTTGGCACTTTCTCCCATAAAACGTGGTGCCTAAATCCTAATTCGCCACTAGAACGGACAATTGTTCCATCTAACTATGTCTTTGATGCCCCTCTTGGGTACATGCAATACTCCATTTTCATCAAGCCAGTATTTTATGTCTCCATCCTTCACCGTTTCCACTATCGGATTTTCTGCTGGATATCCAAGAGCAACCACCAACGCAATAGCAAGACCCTCAGGCACATTCAATAGTTCCCCCAGTTTCTTTCTATCAACTGATGCCAGAATGCATGAGCCTAATCCCCCGTCATACGCAACCATGGAGATGCTCATTGCAGCGATGCCCGCGTCGTGATTGGGGGTTCTGGCAATTTTATTGTCGACCAATATAACAAGGTATGCCTTTGGCATCTCTTCTTCTTTAGGTCGATAATTTGGTAGATACCCAACCAAGCTCAGTGTGCTGAAGACCGGTTTCAGCAGCTTTTGGTCGTTAACAATTACGTAACTTAGGGGTTGCATGTTGGCTCCGGAAGGCGAAAGTCTTGCAGCGTCTACGCATTTTAGCAAAACTTCTTCTGGAACTGCTTTCTGAAGATATTTTCTGACGGTTCTACGACTTTTTATCTTCTTGTAAATGGATGATTTCTCCAATTGATTCTCCTCCGTAAATGGGCTGAAGATTCAAATGCTTGTTTACTCAAGTTAGATATTCGCTTATTTTATTAGCAATCAGGGTGTGAAGATTTTCTCGGTTATTGTATGTTACCTTAAAAATTTCTGCGTCTTCCCTCATTTTGATGCTGTCAACCAAAGAATTACTTAGCCGGTAATGGATTGTTCCTAACATGGGTTTGCTGCTTTCTACAGCTTTGAGTAAGGCGTTGCTGAAGGCTGGCGACAGGAGCTCCATTGGACCTATCTCGTCTACTGCCAGTATATCCGCGTTTTGAAGGGCATCAAGAATAGAGCCTGCTCCCATAACATCAAGATCAGTCAAGTTAACACGATACTTACCTATTTTGGGGCCTGTTGGCTGATTTACGTGTGCTAACCATCCTCTCTGTCCAGTGGACAAATCCATGATCTCAAAACCCACTCGTAATCCGCCTTCACGGACATCACGGCAGATCATGCCTCCGACATCATAGTCTCTGTTCTTTAGTTCCAGTACTGCTCGACGAAGTATGCTTGTTTTGCCAATTCCTGGTGGTCCGGTCACGAGTATGATTCGATTCAGCTTAAACCCTCGCTTTTAGCTAGACTAACCCTAATATCTAGTTGTGATAATAAAAGTTTCAGTGCATACACAGGAGTTATCAAGTTTGAGCTTTAGTTTCCCTACTGAAACCATAAAAGAAGGAAAAGTCAATGTAGTGGTGCCCAAGCTGAGTGCTTACATCAAAAAGCCGTCAGATTACGCGCCGTCTAAGGCGCCAGTATTCTACAATCCCACAATGGAACTGAACAGAGATTTAGCAGTTTTAGTATTACAAACGCATCAAAAGCTTTTAGGACGAGAAATCTCGGTTTGCGAGCCATTGACTGGGTGTGGACTTCGAGGCGCAAGATTTGCTGTGGAAGTCAAGGGCGTCCAAAAAGTGGCTTTAAATGATATCAATCCAGAGGCTGTTAAGGTTGCAGGCTTCAATGCTGAACTGAACGATGTAGCGGACCGTGTTGAGGTAACTAACGAAGACGCTAACCTTTTCCTGAGCAGACATGCAGCACCCAGAAAGCGGTTCGACTACGTAGATATAGACCCATTTGGACCTCCTGTGCCATACATGGATTCTGCTATACGATCTCTACGTAACGGTGGCTTGCTTGCGTTAACCGCCACAGACATGGCTCCATTATGTGGGGTTCATCCCCGAGCGTGTCTCAGAAAGTATGGAGGAGTTCCATTGCGTACAGAATATTGTCATGAGCTGGCTGTTCGCCTCGTAGCAGGATGCCTAACCATGATGGCTGCAAAACATGAAATAGGAGTCAATGTTGTGTTCAGCCACAGCATTGACCATTATGTTCGAGCCTACGCAGTTGTCAAGTATGGCGCTAGAGTATCGGACAAGAGCGTACAACAGATGGGATATATCCTCCACTGCTTCTCATGCTTTCACAGAGAAACAGTTACAGGAATTGCTTCTCTCCTAAAACGTGCTTGCCCCAGTTGTGGAGCAAAGTTGAGTATTGCGGGTCCCCTGTGGCTCGGCAGAATTGCGGACAAAAACTTCTGTTCATTGATGGAAAAGGAGGCAGAAGAAAGAAGATTGAGACAGGAAAAGAAGATTCTCAAGACACTAGCTCTTGTCCAGAATGAGGCTGAGGCACAGGTCACCTATTATGCGGTGGATAAAATCTGTGATAAGCTGAATCTGCCAGTTCCGCCCCAGAAGAGAGTGCTTGACAGATTAAAAAAAGATGGCTTCCAAGCAGTTCTGACGCATTTCAACAGCAGAGGCTTCAGAACAGACGCCCCAGCAGACACAGTAAAAGAAATCATTACCGATCTAGCACCCCCAAAAAAGTAGTTCATTTTAAGCCTAGTTTTCTGTAGATTGCCTGTTTCTGTTTATCAGCTTTGGTTTGGATTGTTTCGAAGAGGTTGTTCCCGTGGGCATCGATGGCTACTGTTAATGGCCCGAAGTCCTCAACTTCAAGTATCCACATGGCTTCAGGCATTCCCAAATCACTCCACTCTACGCCCTTCACCTGCTTTATGGTTTTGGCTGCCAGAACTGCAGCTCCTCCAGTGAAGGCCCCATATACAGCGCCGTACCGTTTCATGGCGTCAACGGTCTTCTTGCCCATGCCTCCCTTCCCCACCACAACTCGAACCTTGAAGTTTTTGATGAATTCATCTTCGAACATTTCCATGCGGGAACTTGTGGTTGGACCCGCAGCCACGATCTTCCATTCCTTATTTTCCTTTTTTGCGATAGGACCACAATGAAAAACCGCTAAGCCCTCGAGATTGACGGGCAGCTTCTTTTCTTCACGTTGGAAGTCAAGCGCTCTTCTGTGTGCTGCATCCCGCGCAGTAACGATGGTTCCTGTAATGTAGAGGGTGTCATTTATTCCAAGGTTTCTAACTTCTTCCTCTGAAAGTGGAGTCCTAAGCCGGTAAATGGTCATCTTTCAGATCACCTTGTGAGACAAGTATTCAACTTTTCCGTCAGAATATATGCGAGCTGAAGCCCTCCTAGCAGCCCAGCACTGAACTACAACTGCCACAGGATAGGATGCAGGGTGCCTATGAGCGTAGTCAACCTTTACATCCAACACTGTGATTTTGCCTCCCAAGCCCAGGGGTCCGATTCCCGTCGAGTTTGCGGCTTCACGTAGCTCCTGCTCAAGTTTCGCCAGTTCAGGATCAGGATTAGGCTGATCTAAAGGTCTCAGCAGAGTCTCCTTGGCTAATTTCATTGCTATGTCAGCTCCTCCCCCAACCGCAACACCCAAAACTGTGGGGGGACAAGGCTTTGCGCCAGCGTTAATCACAGTGTCAACGACGAACTTCTTGAGCCCATTTATTCCTTGGCTCGGAGTGAGCATACCTAGGGCGGAAACGTTTTCAGACCCGCCTCCCTTTGGTAATACCGTGATTTCGAGGGTATCCCCTGGCACAACTTCCCAGTGTATGTATGGAATGAATCTTCCGGTGTTGTCTCCCGTGTTCTTTTGGGTGAAGGGGTCAACAGCGTTGGGACGAAGAGGCAATTCCCTAGTTGCCCTTACTGTGGCGTTACGTAGAGCATCCTCAACCTTGTCTAACCCATCTACTTGGCTACCTGCCTTAACATAGAAAATGACAACGCCCGTGTCTTGACACATAGGAGCACATGTTTTCTCAGCCAATTCCACATTTTTTAATATGGCTTCCAGTTGAGACTTTCCCACTTCGTTCTCCTCTTCGCGATACGCCCGCTGGAGAGCAACTTTCACGTCTCGCGGCAGCGCTGTGACCGCCAGTTGCAAAAGTTTAAACGCTACAGTCTCAAGAAGCTTTCCGGTAACCAAAACTTTTTCATCCCTGTTTAAAGCAGATTTAGAAGATATGCCTTATACTTTTTGCTACAGACGCGAAGATTTGGTGTTAGCAGTCTCTCAGCGAATGTTTTATCTGCAATATAGTCTAACTTAAATATGCACCATACAATGCTTCTAAATCTGGAATTGATGCAACAAAATGAGTGAAGGGGCAGCCCTAGAAAAAAAGAGATACGAATGCCTGGAAGACCTTGAGATAGGGTCTGCCACATCCAAAAAGCTGAGGGAGCTAGGATTCCACACAGTGGAGTCTCTTGCTATGGCTACAACCAAGGAGATGGAGCAAGCGGGCATAAGTAAAACAAATGCCAAACAGTTGATCCGCAAAGCTCGTTTAAGCATGCCTTTTCAATTCATCAGGGGAGACGAACTGCTGAAGATGCGGCAGAATGTTCTACGTTTGACGACGGGAAGCAACATGTTGGATAAACTGTTGGGTGGAGGCATTGAATCCCAATCTATCACAGAATTCTATGGAGAATATGGGAGCGGCAAAAGCCAGATTTGCCATCAGTTGTGCGTAAATGTTCAGTTGCCGTCTGAACGGGGTGGTTTGGGTGGCGCAGCCCTTTACATAGATACAGAGAATACTTTCAGAACTGAACGGATTTTTCAGATGTCGAATAATCTGGGCTTAGACCCTAAAGAGGCACTTAAGGGCATCATTTTTGCTGAGGCATACACGTCGGATCATCAGATGTTTCTTTTAGAGAATGCAGATAAGGTGATTAAAGAAAACGGGGTCCGCTTGATCATTGTGGATTCCTTGACTTCTCACTTTAGAAGCGAGTATCTGGGCAGGGAAATGCTGGCGGAGAGGCAACAGAAACTCAACAAGCATATGCACATGCTGATTCGGCTTTCCAAAGCATTCAATGCTGTAGCTGTTGTCACAAATCAGGTTATGTCCAAGCCGGACGTATTCTTCGGTGACGCCGTGCATCCTGTAGGCGGTCACATAGTAGCCCACACTAGTCACACCCGTGTTTTTCTTCGAAAATCTGCTCGTGGATCAGTGAGAATTGCACGTCTTGTTTCGAGTCCATATTTACCAGAGGGGGAAAAAATTTTTAGGGTTTCTGAAAGAGGAATAGAGGATACAACAGAAGAGGAGAGATAAGTATAGATGCCGATTTCAAAGATTTTTGTAGTTAGATTCTTCCAGCTTTTGAAGGAAAGACGATTTGCTGAAGCGGAACGTGTACTTGAACGAATAAGACAAAAAACAAACAAAACCGAATGGAACAGCGGATACATTCACGCTCTCGACGGCATAATTGTAGCCACAAAATCAAACGACTCATACGCGTTTATCAAGAACCTGAACTTCGAAGACGAAAAAGAGTTGAAAAAAAATAGAAAAGAGTTTTTGAAGGAATATAAAAACAAGATTCACTCAGATTCTGACCGCGGCTTCTTCGCAGCTTGGGCCGATTACATGCTCATATCAGTAAAGGACCTAACAAATCCAGAAACTGTCAAGAAACCTAATGAAAATAAAGAAAACACCAAATTAACTAACTAACGAAATCTCTGTTTGAAGCCCTTTTACGGTCCCCTTGACTGCTCCCGCAACTTTACTGATTCACTCATGCTATATGGGTTAGGTAAAGGCTTTTTGTTCCATTTTGATAACCTAAGCCCGCGTAGATTTGGATGAACCATCTTGCTTTTTTATTGCCTCGGCTACTGCGATCTTTGTTGATACACCAATTAATTCGCCTATTTTGGTGTGACCACCAGTATATAGTACTGATATGCTCGGTTCTTTTCCAGAAACAATGATCATGTTATCTGTTCCCGTGCCTGTTGCTTGGTTTTCAGGGGAAACCGAACTTCGGGCATCCATATCCTGAAGGGCAACGGTTTTTGCTTCTGTAGCAGTAATGATAGCCCGCGCCATAGCCCCAGCACTTAGAGTAGCATTGGTCAAAAGAATTATGTTGATTGTTCCAAGCGTATTCTCAAAAGTTCCATCCTGTTCAATCCAATTTGCCCCATCAACTCCGGATCTAAGAGCATTGCCTACCCCTCCAGTAGTCAAACAGGAAACTATAAGGCCTTGATATGACTTCTCGCAGACTGCCAAGTTATCCATGTTAGCTCCGGTGCTCAAGAAACTAAGGTAGTTACGAGGGATTTTCAGGTGGGCGGGAAAGTTTTCTTCAAATTCTTTATAATTTATCATTGTAATATCTGACAAAGCACTGGGTTGATAGGTGTTGGCAACAAAGCTCACCTCTTTGTAGCCGTCCCAAGTGGAAAGAACCCTACGCTGTTCTCCAAAAGAGACAAGCAGAGTATTCACATCAAAATTCTGATATGTATGGTAAAGTATCTCAGCTCTTACATTTTCTAGCTTTAGTTTAATTTCCCTTTTCTTCACGTCAACACTCACACCCATATTATGTTGATTCTCCTGCTTTTTCAAGTAACCCTTTTAATGTTTAAGTAAAAATTCTGTAGGTGCTTCTTCATCTCTTCTGTGGCATCCCAACCGAAAACGAAGTAGTGCCCTCTTTTTGTCTTCATATTAGGAGACTAATAACAGTGCTATGTTGAAAACAGTGTTTTTTTGAAAATTCTGGAAGCATAAACTTGACACAAAAAAGCTGCTAGCATTCATATTAGGAGACTAATAGAGGTTCATTG
>SDBT01007086.1_pt1 | contig 18502 bp, 17 predicted proteins | sample 2277101 | NCBI WGS metagenome assembly SDBT01 (sample SAMN10404973, study PRJNA504765) | marine sediment metagenome | isolation source: marine sediment core GS10_PC15, 103 cmbsf | place: Arctic Ocean: Southern Knipovich Ridge | collected 2010
AACAAGGCAGTTTTCAATCGGGCGAAGGATATAAGCAGTGTCGAATTTCCCGGCTCTTCCCGAATATTCTGACAAAAAAAACTGACTCTAGATCCAATGATGAGAGCAGGCACAGCCAAATCAGGAGGTTATTAAATGTCATCAATCCTCATTAAAAACGGATATCTTGTTACTATGAACGGGGATGGTAACCGAGGATATTATGATATTTATATAGAAGGCCGGGATATCAAGCAGATTGCTCCCGGGATCAAGAAAGACGCTGATAAGGTTATCGATGCTAAAGATCGGTTGGTATTGCCAGGTTTTGTGCAATCGCATATACATCTCTGCCAAAGTCTACTACGTGGTCAGGCCGATGATCTTCCCTTGATGGATTGGCTGGATACCATCACCTCCCTCGAATTTCGACACACGCCTGAAACCTTATATGCTTCCGCTCGGATAGGGCTGGCGGAGATGATCAAGTCCGGAACAACATCAATTATTGATATGGGAACCCTGCACCACCAGGACAGTGTCTTTGAAGCGATTCTAGAATCTGGAATGCGAGCCCAGGCTGGAAAAGCCATGATGGATCTGACTGATAATTTACCCCCTCTCTTGCAAGAGTCTACAGCGGATTCCCTCAACGAGAGTATTGATTTAATGCACCGCTGGCATGGAAAAGCCGACGGCAGGATCCGCTACGGGTTTGCGCCGCGCTGGCAGTTATGGAATACGACAGAACTGCTCCAGGCAATCAAACAGGAAGCCGACCAGAATCCCGGGGTTGGCATCCATGGACATGCGGGAGAAATTGAATACGAGATCAAAGCCATGATCAAACAGACCGGCTACCGTAATTTTGTTTACCTGGAAAAAATCGGCGTGGTGGGTCCCAATGTGCAGATGGCTCACTGCATTTGGTTGGACGAGGATGAATATCGAGTCATGGCTGAAACCGGAACTCACGCCTTGCATTGCCCTTGCTGCAACACCAAACTTGGGTCGGGGATTGCTAAGGTGCCAGAAATGTTAGAGATGGGCATCAATGTAGCGCTCGGTTCTGATGGCGCTCCCAGCAACAATAATTTGGATATGTTTATTGAGATGCGTATGGCTTCGGTTATCCATAAATTCCGCTTGGGAGCAGAAAAGATGCCTGCCGATGATGTGCTGCGAATGGCTACTATGGGTGGAGCAAAAGCTATCGGCCTTGAAGACCAAATCGGATCACTTGAAGAAGGGAAAATAGCCGATATTATTGTTCTGGATGACGGCGGTTTATACGCTGCCCCAATCCGGGGATTTGACGAGGACGATATTGTCAAACGCCTGGTATCTTCCTACCAGTCTGCCAGTGTGCAAACCAGCATCATTGACGGGCAGCTGGTGATGGAAGACCGGATATTATTAACCATGAAAGAAAAGGAAATCCTTGATGATGGCAAAAAGGCCCTGGATGATCTTTGGGAGAGAAAACTTAAAGACGAAGCAAATTAACTGAATATCTGCTTGGAATAGCAGGGAGGTTAAATTTATGGTGCTGGAAGGATTTCATTGTAAAAGACCTTATGAGATTTTAACTGAGGAAGAAATACTTCAGATTCACCAGGGTTCCCTTGAGGTATTAGCAGAAACGGGTATGACGGTTGCTGATCAGCGCTCCAGGAAGATCCTAGAGGAAGGTGGTTGCCAGGTAGACCACGATTCCCAGCGGGTGAAATTTCCCTCTGATTTGGTTCAATGGGCGGTCGACCAGTGCCCGGAAAGATTCGAGGTCAAAGCGCGCAATCCTGAACTGACCCTGGATCTAGGTGGCGATCGCGTGTATTTTGCATCTTTCCCAGGATTTACCTGGCTGGATATTGATAGCGAGGAACGAATTGAAGCTTCTGTAGAAGATTGCGCTAAACTTGTTCGCCTCTGTGATGCGCTGCCGATGGTACACACGCTTTGCCAGCCGGTAGCCCATTTGAGAGATAAACCTCCAGAAGTAGAGTTGGAGTGGGTTCACGCCACAGAGCTTCGCAATACAGATAAAACTATCATGGGTACAGCCTTTGGGGGAAGCTCAAAATGGTTGGTTCAAATGATTGAAGCAACCGACCAACAAACGTTGGGAGGGATATGCATTGCCTCGCCGCTGGTGATTCCTGAGGATCAAGCCCAGGGCATTCTTGATTATGCAGAATCTGGAAATCCGCAGCTGATACTCAGCGGTCCTTCCAAGGGAGCGACAGGACCAGCAACAATGGCAGGCACACTGGTTCTACAAAATGCAGAAATCCTGGGCGGTACAGTTTTAGCCCAGCTTGCACAACCTGGATGTGGCGTGATGTATATGGGTTATTCCACGCCGATGGATATGCGTTTTGGGACTATGGCAAGCGGTGCAGCCGAAGTGGGTATTATGGCGGTTGGCACAGCACAATTGGCGCGTTATTACAAAATGCCATCGGGGGTTTTTTACCCGATGACAGATGCAAAAACACCAGACCCCCAGGCAGTATACGAAAAGCATCTCCAAACCTATTTATGTGCCACCGCCGGAGTAAATTACATCATGCCCTTAGGGGGATTAGATAACGAAGGCACCCATTCTCCAACCCAGATGGTAATTGACAATGAAGTCTGCAGAATGGTCGGGAAAGTTCTTGATGGCATCAAGATCGATGAAGATCATCTTGCGGTTGATCTGATAAAGGAGGTAGGGCCGGTTCCGGGTAATTACTTAAAAACTGAACACACCCGGCAGCACTGGCAAGAAGAATACATCATACCCGACGTAAGTGTTCGAGAAGATTACAACTCCTGGGTTATGGGAGGTAAAAAAGGTGTGGTGGAACAAGCCAAAGAGATTGCCCGACATTTATTGGCAACGCACGAACCCAATCCGCTTCCAGCCGAAGCTGATCGGGCATTAGCAGAAATTCTTATAGCGGCAGAAAAAGAAAAGATTCCATCCTGATCTGAGAGGTTTATTATGACAGAAGAATTACTCCTGGAATTAAAACAAGCTGTAATTGAGGGGATTCCTCAAAGAGCGATTGAGGCTGCAAAGAGAGTTGTGGAAGAAAAAATCGATCCAGTTATGGCATTCGAAAAAGGTTTAAAAGCAGGCATAACTGAGGTCGGGGAAGGATATGCATCAGGATATATGTTTTTACCAGATCTAGTCTTGGCCGCAGAGACCTTACAGGCAGCATCTCGAATCCTGGAAGAGGAGATCACCAGAACTGGAGCTCAGCGAAGTCAACAAAACAAAGTGGTTTTGGGTACCGTAAAAGGGGACCTTCATGACATTGGGAAAACCATTGTGGCAACCCTACTAACCGCACATGGTTTTGAAGTGATTGATCTGGGCGTAAATGTATCGGAAGAGGAATTCATTGAAGCGGTAAAACGAGAAAAACCCCAAGTACTTGGTATGAGTTCATTATTGACAGTTACAGCAAAAGAAATTCCCCGGGTGCTCTCAGCCTTAAAAGATGCCGGTTTAAGAGACGGTGTAAAAGTGATTGTAGGAGGTGGCGCAGTGACTGACACCTATGCAGAAGAAGTTGAAGCAGATGGTTATGGACAAAATGCGGAATTCGGTGTCCGAATGACTAAGTTACTCTTGGGAATTAACTAGCGTAGAAGAGATAATTAGGATTCATGAGGACAGTTTCAAAAAAGGAGGTGAATACAGGAAAAAAACCTAAATTGGATTACACTTAGTCCAACTTTTCTAAACGTAAAGGAGAAAAGAGATGTTTAAGAAGAAACTATGGCAAATGATTGGATTGGTTACCATCCTGGCTTTCTTACTGGCTGCATGTGGTGGCGCCCAACCCACGGCAGAAGAACCTGTAGTAGAAGAGCCGGCTGCAGAGGAAGTTGTCGTTGAGGAAGAAACCACTGAAGAGGAAGCCGCCCCGGCTGGACCGGTTGAGCTTAATATATGCTCCCTGATAGCGGTTGGCCTTGATCAAGGTTGGGATAGAACTTATTTTGACAGCTTCAACCGGATTGTTGAAGCCCAACCAGTTGAAGGCGTAGTTCTTCAGGAATGGAGAACGATTGAGGGATTATGGGGAGACGAAGCTGAAGCGGCCATGCGGGAATTTGCAGAGTCCGGTGATTGTGACATCATTTGGACCCATGGTGGACTTAATGACAATGTTGATAACATCAAGGCAGATTATCCGGATGTCATGTTTGTTGAGGTAGGATCAGGCGTGCTAGAAACCGGCGCCAACAACTACCACTTCTGGCTCCGCTGCCATGAAGCAAGCTACGCCATGGGCGTGCTGGCCGGTCATCTCTCTGAAACAAATGTCTTTGGTGGAGTTGGTACTTTCCCCGCCTCTGATGTGAACGACTCCATGAACAGCTTCTATGATGGTGCGGCTTCAGTCAAGGGAGAGATCATCAAAAAAGCAGCCTTTATCAACAGCTGGTATGACCCAGCTGCTGCCAATGAAGCAGCTGCGGCCCAGATCGCAGCCGGTGCTACGCATATCGATATGTATGCGGAAACTTTTGATGCCTGTGCCGAAGGTGGAGCAATGTGCTATGGTGCCTATAATGACTATAGTGAGTATTATCCAACCACAGCGATTGCTAGCTTTGTTGTAAAATGGGATACAGCGATCCAATGGGTCATGGAAGAATGGGTGACAGCTCAAGGTGCTGGTTTTGATGCTCCTGAATCCCCCACCTTCACCATGTCCTCTGATGGATCCTGCGACGTGAAACTTTCAGATGTGTTGATCGATACCATCCCGGCTGAAGCACTGGATGCTTTTTATGGTACCAGGGATGCTATTTTAGATGGATCTCTGCAGATCGAGTATAATGACGCTCTGCCGGAATCTGACTAAATCTCACGCCTAAAAAATCAGTCAATGTTTTACTTTAGGTATGTCTTCACCGATGCGACTTATTCAGGTCCTGGTGAAGACATACCCTCTTGGGTGGTGTGGCGTTGAAAAAAGACGATTCAAATATAAATAATGACCTTCTCCTTGATGTCCGGGAGCTGACCAAACAATTTCCCCTTGTTCTGGCAATTGACGAGGTAAACTTTAACGTCAAGAAAGGAGAAATCCATTGTTTATTGGGCGAAAATGGCGCTGGAAAAACAACCCTTGCCGAGTGTATCTACGGATATTACTCCCCTGATGGGGGAGAGATATTATTTAAGGGTAAGCCGGTAAAGATTTATTCCCCCAGCGACGCGATAGATTTAGGGATTGGCATGGTACATCAGCATTTTATGCTGGTAGAACCCCACTCTGTTTTGGAAAACATCATTTTGGGTGTTGAAAACACCAAATTCATTTTGAATTTTAAGGAAGCGGAAAAAAAGATCAAGGACCTATGTGATCAATACAATGTCTGCCTTGATCTACACGCCAAAATCTGGCAGCTTTCTGTGGGCGAACAGCAGTGGGTGGAAATATTGAAAGCCCTCTATGTGGGAGTGGACCTGCTCATTCTCGATGAGCCCACAGCCGTGTTAACTCCCCAGGAAAGCAAGCAATTATTCTCTGTTTTAAAACAAATGAAGGACGATGGTTTATCCGTCATCTTTATTACTCATAAATTGAAGGAAGTGATGGCTGTCTCTGACCGGGTGACAGTGCTTCGAAAAGGCAAGAAAGTGGATACAGTATTCACTCGAGATACATCCCGGGAGAAACTAGCCCAGAAAATGGTTGGCAGAGACGTCCTTTTCCGACTAGAAAAAAAGCAGGCTGAACTCGGGGTAAAAGTGCTGGAAATTCAAAACCTTCGAGCCACCAACGATATGGGACAAAATGCCCTGAATAATATCAACCTGGAAGTACATGAAGGTGAAATTTTGGGAATTGCTGGTGTAGCCGGCAACGGGCAAAAAGAGCTCATGGAATCCCTGATTGGTGTCAGAAAGATCGAGGAAGGGGTTATCATAATCGATGGACAGGATGTCAAAGGATTAGCCCCCCGGGAGATCTTTGAGATTGGGGTTGGCCATATTCCCAGCGATCGGATTAAGCAGGGATCCATCTCAACTTTTACGGTTGCGGAAAACATGATCCTGGGAAACGAATGGAAGACATCAGACCGATTCAACTTCATCCTTAACGATAAGCATATCAATAGCCTGGCGGAGAAGGGCATTGAGGATTTTGATATCAATACCCCTTCAGTAGATCACCAAGCCAAGTTCTTGTCGGGTGGGAATCTACAGAAAGTTATTCTTGCCCGCGAATTTGGCACCTGCACCGTACTATTGCTTGCAGATCAACCCTGCAGGGGGTTGGATGTTGGTGTGATCGAGTATGTTCACACACAACTCCTAAAACTTCGTTCGGAAGGAGTGGGCATCTTATTGATCTCTGAGGACCTGGATGAGATCTTCAATATTGCTGACCGGATAGCAGTCATTTTTAAAGGCAAAATCCTGAGCATTATGCAAACAGAAGAAGCAAAAAGAGAGCAGATCGGATTCCTAATGGCTGGGGGCATGGAGGATCAAGTATGATGAGATTGTTTAATCTCAAATTTGTGAGGAAAGAAGATAGCAATCTCTTCCTGGAAATATCCGCAGTTTTCCTGGCTTTGATAGGAGCCTTCCTGGTTGCAGGGTTATTGATCAAACTCGCAGGGGCAGACCCTATAGAGGGATTTAAGAACCTGATCCTGGGCGGATTCGGTGGAAAACGGCAAATTCTTGAAACGCTCTTAAGAAGCGCTCCGCTAATGCTAACTGGCTTGGCAACAGTGATAGCTTTTAAGGGAGAGATCTGGTCGATTGGGCAAGAAGGGCAGCTTTTTGCTGGCGCCATGCTGAGTTACTGGATCATTTCTCAGGTGGGTGATTTGCCACGAGCGTTGATGATCATCCTGGCAGTAATCGGAGGATTCGTCGGAGGAGCATTGTTGGGGTGGATATCCGGGGTGATGAAAGCATATTTCAAGGTGGATATTATAATAAGCACTGTTTTATTGAACTACATAATCAACAATGTGATCCTGATGCTGCTATACGATAAAAAATACTGGATGGATGAAGCTTCTTTTTATCCACGAACTCCCGAAATACCAGATCTTTCCAGGTATCCAATTCTTTTCGAAGGCCACCGCATTCACATAGGAGTAATAATCGCAATTATGGCTGCCATAATTGTATTTTTGATCCTCAAGAAGACCGCACTCGGATATGATATCAAAGCTCTGGGAGCAAATCCTACTGCAGCCAAATTCCGGGGGATTAATATTAATCGAGTGTTAATTATTACTATGATTATAAGCGGCGGTTTGGCTGGATTGGCCGGGGCGGGTGAAGTTTTTGGAGTGCACCACAAACTCCAAATGGATATCTCCCCCGGGTATGGTTACACAGGTATTATTGTGGGCATGCTGGCAGAATTACACCCCCTGGTCACTATCATCACAGCAATCTTTTTTGGGGGTTTGATCAATGGTTCGGTGAAGCTCGTAACAGCAATTGGAATACCTACAGCATTAATATATGCCATCCAAGCCATTATTTTAATCTTCATTTTGGCTGCCAGGGTATTGACTCGTTACCGGATTAGGAGAGTTACCGATGTTGGGTGAAATATTTACAGCGGCAATTATCATCAACCTTTTTTCGACCATGATCCGCTTATCCACACCTTTGTTGATTGCCGCTATGGGAGAGTTGGTTGCTGAACGATCTGGGGTAATGAACATGGGCGTTGAAGGCACGATGCTCATGGGAGCCCTGGTTGGTTATATGGTTTCATTGGCTACAGATTCTCTTTGGATTGGAGTTCTATCCGCCATTCTTGCAGGTGGCCTGATGGCTTTGATACTGGCTTTTATGACGATCACTCTCAAAGTTGATCAAACGGTTACCGGTTTGGCGTTAAATCTGTTGTCTTCAGGCTTGACATTATTCATTTTTAGAGCCTTTTATGATGTGAATAATGCTGTCAATAAATTATTTCCCTCATTAGATATTCCTTTCTTATCAGACATTCCATTCCTGGGAAAAATATTCTTCTCTCAAAAAATTCCTACATATTTTGCTTTCCTTTGTATTCCCCTGATTGCTTTTATCCTGAATCGAACGAAAATAGGTTTAGAGATCAGAAGTACGGGTGAAAACCCCAGCGCGGTTGACACCCGGGGGCTGTCTGTTAATTCACTCCGTTATCTGGCAGTTGTATTTGGGGGAATGATGGCGGGTCTGGCTGGTTCCTTCTTCACTAATGGAATTTCGAGCCGTTTTGTACCGGAAGTTACCGCAGGCCGAGGGTGGCTGGCCATTATTATAGTCATTGCCGGTAACTGGCAGCCGGCCCGTATGCTGATAGCAACCCTCATTTTTGCTCTCCTGGACGCTCTCCAGTTTACCCTCCAGGGTGTTGGCACAAACATACCGTTTCAGCTGCTGCTGGCCATGCCTTATGTAATTGCCTTAATTGCTTTGATGAGCAGCCGTGTTCGATCTAGGATGCCAGGCGTTCTGGGTGTTCCCTACTCCAAGGAATAGTGAGATTTTATGACCCAAAATTTAATCACAGCCATAATTGATCTGCAGGAACTCCGAGCTCTAGAATTAGCCCGGGAAATGATTCTGGCGGATGACGACCCTTGGGAAATTCTGGATGCTTGCCGGGAAGCAATGGTCGTCATTGGCAACAAATTCGAGCGAGGAGAGAGTTATATCCCGGAACTGGTTTTTGCGGGGGAGATCCTGGACCAGATCACCCAGCTAGTTAAACCAAAACTGGACGATGAAGTCCCCCGGGAGAAAGACGGCAAAGTGGTTATTGGAACTGTGGCTGGAGATATCCACGATATCGCCAAGGATATTGTAGTTTTAATGCTGGATATCAATGGATTTGAAGTCTATGACCTGGGAGTTGATGTCTCCCCCCAGATTTTCATAGACAAAATTCAGGAAGTTGGAGCAAATATCTTGGGATTGAGCGGATTCTTGACTCTAGCGTTTGATCCCATGAAAGAAACGATCGACCTCCTGCAGGGGCAAGGTCTTGGCGGGAACGTAAGAGTAATGATTGGAGGTGGGCCGGTTGATGGTCATGCCTGTCGTTATACCGGCGCAGATGCCTGAGGAAAGGACGCTATGGCGGCGGTAGAACTAGCGAAAGAATGGAATCGTAAAATAACACCAAGGATAATTAATAACAAGGAAAACTATATATGGATACAATCATTAAAAGCAGCAGCCAGGAAGTCATCATCGGTATTGATAAACCGTTTGTGGTCATCGGTGAAAAAATCAATCCTACCGGCCGCAAGAAACTGGCTGCAGCACTTAAAGAAGGCAACTTTGATTATGTGAAAGAAATTGCCCTCAAACAGGTTGCTGCCGGTGCAGATATCCTGGATGTGAATGTCGGAGTTCCTGGCGTGGACGAAGTTGATCTTCTGCCCAAAGTAGCAAAAATTATTTCTGAAACTGTGGATGTCCCCTTGTGTTTGGATTCTGCTAACCGGGACGCGCTGGCCGCTGCCCTGGCAGTTCTTCCGGGAAGACCACTGGTTAATTCCGTCAATGGCGAAGAAGCTTCACTCGAAGCCGTTCTGCCAGTCATCAAGGAATTTGGTGTGCCGGTGATCGGCCTGGTCATGCATGATGAGGGTATACCTAATGATGCAGATACCAGAGTGGCTGTCGCTGGAAAAATCATTGAACGAGCTGCTAAACTGGGTATACCGCCAGAAGATATCGTGATTGATCCCCTGGTGCTGACTGTTGGCGCTGACAGCAGCGCAGGTGGAGTGACCCTGGAGACAATCCGCCGGGTGAAAGAAGAATTTGGTGTGAATATAAATCTGGGTGCCAGCAATGTCTCTTTCGGGCTACCCGACAGACACACTATCAACCAGGCGTTCCTGTCCCTGGCAATTGGTACTGGTGCGACCTGCGCCATAACTGACCCCATGAAACTTACCTCAATAATCAGGGCTTCCGACTTGCTGATGGGTCGGGATAATTTCGGAACCCGCTATATTGGTTATTGGCGAGAGCACAAACCCGAGGATACCAAATAAGATATGAAAAAATGGCAGATTGCCGATCTTGATATTAATGTAGATTCAGTCTTGCGCGGGCAGGGAGCGGACCCAGATATCATCCGTTCTCGCAGCCCGCGTTTGATTGATACCGCTGAAAAAGCTATTGAAAAATCCCTTCAGCTAATCGAACCGAAGATCCTTGTTGAAGAGCTTGAGGTTCTCAACTACCAGCATGAGATCCTTGAATTGGAAAAAGGGAAGAAACTCACAGGCCCCCTGGTTACCGGCCACCTTGTTGGAGCCCGAAGCGTGATTGGAGCTGTTTGTACAGTCGGATCTAAGATCGATCAGTATGCATCAGAAGTGATGGAAAATGATATCGTGCTTGGTCTGGCGATAGACGGAGTGGGCTCAGCTGCGGTTGAAGCCCTTGCTAATGCTGTATGCAGGCAGATCGAATTGGATGCAGCTAAAAAGAATTATCAAACCACGATCCCTCTCAGCCCGGGTATGATCGGCTGGGACGTGGAAGTTGGCCAGCCGCTGATCTTCGACATTATGGATCCAGCTAAGATCGGGGTTCAGTTAACGCCTTACTATTTAATGGTTCCCCGAAAATCACTTTCTATGCTGATTGGAGTTGGCCCGGGCATCAATTCAGGTGAGAGAATCTGTGATTATTGCGCCATGCGGGAAACTTGCAGATACCAGGATCAATACCAGGAACTCCATGGCTGATAAGAAAACATTCACTGTCGATATGCAGCCGGTTGGCAGGCGGATTGATATCCAACCAGGGGAGACCATCCTGAATGCCTCGCGTTCCGCAGGTGTGGGCATCATTTCTCTCTGTGGTGGTGAAGGCTGGTGCGATAGCTGCCAGGTCCGGATCGCCAGCGGTGATGTGAATGAACCCTCTGCCACTGAGATCTCCACCATTGGCCAGGAAAGAATCGATGCCGATTACCGCCTGGCCTGCCAGACGATTCCGCTCAGTGATGTGAAGATTGATATCCCCCCTGAATCCCTTTCCACTCCCCAGCGCTTACAGGTAGAAGGCACTGATTTTAATATTCCCGTGGCCCCCATAGTGAAGGCAGTGGACCTGGAATTATCCCCACCTTCTCTGCACGATCTGCGGGCGGATGCCGATCGGATTATCAGCGCCCTAGCAGAACAGGGACATCTCCATTCCAGAATCAATCTTGCTGTATTAAAGAATATGTCCGGGTTGATCCGGGATTATAAATGGTCAGCCAGATTCATCATCCGGGAAAATGAAGTTATAGCGGTGCTGCCCTCAGAATCGGAGATCTTTGGCATTGCAGTCGATATAGGGACCACCAAGATCGCTATCTATCTGGTTAATCTATCCACAGGGGAGATCGTTGAAAAGACCGGAGAGATGAACCCCCAGATAGCTTATGGCGAAGATATCATCAGCAGAATATCTTATACCCGGGAGCATGAGGCAGGGAGGCGAGAGCTTCAGGAAGAAATCACGGACACCTTGAATAACAAAATCGGTGAACTGTGCGAGTTAGCGGGGATCGTGCGCTCCCAGATAGTGGACTCAGTGATCGTTGGCAACACAGCCATGCACCACCTCTTTGCGGGACTTCCGGTTGTACAGCTGGTTTTCGCTCCTTATGTTCCGGCTCTCAATGCAGCCATTGATTTCCGGTCCCAGGACCTGGGAGTTCAAATGGCTCCTGGCGCATACATACATTTACTGCCCAATATCGCCGGCTACGTCGGTGCTGACCACTCAGCCGTGATCCTCTCAACCGAGTTGTGGAAGACTAAAGAAACGGTACTGGCTATTGATATCGGCACCAACACAGAAATATCTCTTGTTTGTGATGGTAAGATATCCTCTTGCTCCTGCGCCTCAGGGCCCGCCTTTGAGGGAGCTCACATCAGCTTCGGCATGAGAGCTGCCCCAGGGGCCATTGAGAAAGTCCAGATCGTTGATCAAGAGATCAGGATTTTCACGATCGAGGATGAAGCCCCGGTGGGGATTTGCGGCTCAGGGATCCTGGATATTGTGGCGGAGATGAAAACTGCTGGCCTGATTGACGAGAAAGGAGCCATCAAGATTGGAGAAAAGAATATCCGCTCTGACGCCAAGAATATGCCGGAACTGCTGCTTGTCCCTGCTGAAAAGGCAGGAAACAACCTGGATATCACCGTCTCAAGGAAAGATATCAATGAGATCCAATTGGCCAAGGCAGCTATCCGGTCTGGACTGGACATCCTTTTAGAGGAAGCCGGAATCGAGGCAATTGATGTCGATCGAGTACTGGTTGCGGGCGCATTTGGCACTTATATCAGCGTTCCCAATGCTATTGAGATTGGTATGTTCCCCGATATCCCATTAAGTAGGGTTGAACAGGTTGGAAACGCGGCCGGCATGGGTGCTGTCCAGGCCTTGATCTCAGCAAAACACAGGAAATTGATTAACGAAGTCATTCAGAATGTTGATTATATTGAGCTGACAACCTATGATACTTTCCAGAAGATCTATATGCGATCGATGTATTTGCACTAATAAGCTTCTCCAACACTTTATATATCCTGATCTGAAACCATGAAAACAATATCCCTGGCAGTGAATGGCAGTTTGATGAGGGAGCTGGCACATAATAAAAACCTACTTGATGCCCGAGCAATTTTCATCAGGGAAACAAAAACCAGTGCCAAATATCGGCTTTGGTCCATTGACGACTCATACCCTGCCATGATGCGGGATGAGGCCGCCGGAAACAAGATTGATCTGGAAATCTGGAAATTATCATCTGATGGTCTGCTGGAGGTGGTCGAGAAAGAACCCCCGGGTTTGTGCCTGGGCCGAGTCGAGCTCGAGGACGGTGATTGGGTCTTTGGAGTGCTGGGGGAGACTTATATCTGCCGGGACAGGGAAGAGATCACTTCCTGGGGTGGCTGGAGGAAATTTATAGATCAATTGAAATGATGCCTCCGATCATCAAGGGTTTAATAAAAAACAGGCTGTATTTCGATGAAATCAGCCTGTCTGGTTTAACCGCTATATATGATTATTTATTCATCAAATTCTTGCAGAGTTCTACTGCGCCAGCTGCATCTGCTGAATAGCCATCACTGCCGATCTCTTTGGCCCAATCCTCTGAAACGGCACCGCCTCCAACAACAATGAAGAATTCCTCTCGTTTACGAACTTCAGAGAAAAGACTGATCGTTCGTTTTTGAGCTGGTAAGGTTGTGGTCATTAGCGCCGAAAGCGCAACGATATCAGCTTCTTCTTTTTCAGCCGCGTCAAGGAATGCACTGGCTGGCACATCCCGTCCCAGATCAACAACTTTATAGCCGTGGGATTTCAGTAATGTGCTAACAATATTACGGCCGATATCGTGCATATCCCCTTCAACCTGTCCCAGGATCACAGTTCCTTTACTGAGGGAAGGTTGGCCGGCGTCCAGGGTGGCTTTTTCGACAATAGCGGTGATCGCTTCTGCTGCTTCTCCAGCCATCATCAATTCTGGCAGGAAGATCTCAAAGTCCTGGAATCGTTTGCCGATCTCGGTTAAGGTAGGCACAAGAATTGTTTCGATGATATCCAGCGGCTTTATTCCTTGACCAAGCGCCTTTTCCGTCAGGATTTTTGTCTCATCAGTTTTCCCATTCTTTAATGCTTCGCTGAGCTCAGCTGCCATTTTTAGGTGTTTTTCGGCCATGATCCCTCCCGGGAACTTATTATTTTGGATATTGGTTGTTAGTCAAATGATAATCCCCACCCCGCGGCTTCATTCTTTACTTCTTCATACATGGTGAGCCATTCTTTAGTGGGCTGAATGGTTTTTTGATCGTAGACATCCTTAAAGTGTTTGCCGTAAGGCTGGGTGGTGAGTTCTCCCTCATATTTTGCATAAGCTTTCTGGACGATTTCTTCAGCTTGTTGGCGATTGATTTTACTGGCCGCAGTGAGCAGTTCACCAGTAAAACGAGCCTCCAGCCCGCTGAAATGACCTGTAATAGACCCGGTTGCGGAGCGGGGGCCTAGGATGCGGCTGCCGCCAGACACAGTCATCATTACTGTCAGGGCAATACACTCATATAAAAGTGTTTTTGTACCAGGTCCCCCCACAGGAGTATTGGTAAGATTGGTCATCAGTTTTGAATTCCTGGCCATAGCCTGAAATGACAATCCGGAAGATATCAATAGTTCTTTCCCGGTATCGTTGAAATTAAAAGGATGTGTAGGAGAAGTGCCAACGCAGGTGGCCATGAAAAACACATGGAGTGCGATCATAGCGGCTGTGATCAGCACAGCCTGCCCGTCCATTCCTCCCCCCAGGCCGCCATAAATAGGATTTGCATACGGATCAACAACCCCGTCACGCAATAGTATATGAGTAAGCTTGTTAAAGATCTCATAATTTGCTTTTAATTCAGATACGATCCCAAATGTATGTAAATCAGTTTTCCGTAAACCACCTGGTCCATCGGCAGATAGCTGGCCGACATCACTGATGCTGGATCCGACACCGGTGAAAGCCATCCCAGGCCGTCCTGCCCGGCGCATTGCCTCCAGTGTTAATTCCACTTCCCTCCAGGAGGAAAGGATTTCCAGAGGCGATCTTGTCCGGATATCATAACCATAGATATTGGTCAGAGTCGGCGCCATTGTGACATCCACTTCGGGTTCCTGAATATAGCTGATCATTGAGGGAACAAAATACTCATCTTCAATGGGTGTCCCGATCGAAGACCCCATTAATAAAGGCCGTCTGGGATCCTCAATAGTTCTGGCAAACTCCCGAACTGAGTCAGTTCCTTCGCCTATCCTGACATTATCAGGGGCGTGTTTTAATATAGCTAGAATTTCTTGTTTACTGAATTGGATTACGCGATTAGTTGTTTGGCAATATACACCACAACCCGCCAGGAAATCAACCGCAGCATCCCAAATCCTGTCAGCCAAGTTATCATCCTGATTAATAATAGGCTCTTGGTTGACTTGAATATCATATTCACTCACAACACGGGATATCCCTTGAGTTACGTGCTGGTCATTAAAATCTTCTTCATCCATTAGCTGACCGGAGAGGCTTCTTTGAATAATATCCATTAATCTTGTGGTGTGTTTCATGCGATCCTCCAAGTTCTAATTATCGAGAATATCATTAACCAGGGCAACTGCATCAATGGCATTATTTCCATATCCATCAGCCCCGGCTTCTTCTGACCATTCCTGGCTGACAGGTCCTCCTCCCACAATCACCTTAACCCATTGATTGTTTTCAGTGAATTCAATGACATCTTTGACAAAGGGCAAGGAGGGAAGCATCAAAGCAGAGAGCGCAATCACGTCTGCTTGGAAATCCTTGGCCTGGGTCACTATAGTTTGCGTAGCCACATCCACGCCAAGGTCTTTTACTTCATACCCGTTAACTTCCAGCATCGCCTTGACAATATTCTTTCCAATATCATGAAGATCACCAGATACTGTTGCGATGATAATCTTTCCTTTTGATAAGCTCGTCTGGCTTGCTTCCATCTGTGGTTTCATCGTAGCATGAACAGCCTTTACTACTTTGGAGGCATTGACCATCTCTGGCAGAAATATTTCCAGACGGCTAAATTTTTCTCCAATATCATCCAGCAGTGGTTCAATGCATTCCGTAAATAATGCAACCGGTTCTGTGCCGTTATCAACCAGTTTTTGGGCTTCAGTAACTCCGGAAGCAAGATTTCCAGTCCGGATAGCCTGTTCAAGTGAGTCGTATGGTGAGGACATAACATCTCCCAACTATTATTTTCTGTGGATTAACCCCATCTGCGAATAATATTAAATGTCATCCAATTTCCTGGATGGTATTCCCAGGTGCTAATGATGGGGCGATCTTCCCGGTTATAGCCAATCTGTTCAATGATTAAGGTTGGAGTGTGAGGTTGATACACATTCATCTCCTCCGGCGCGTTGATGTTTTCAAATAAATCAGCGCGCACTTGGGAGATAAAAAATGAAACCTGTTGATTACAAACTGTTTCAAAAAAGCCTTTAAAATCTTTAGTAAGATCAGGGGAGAGGGCTTGTTTCTCAGAAACTTTATCTTTAATCAACCAATAGGGAATGTGATTGATTACATAGATGATCGGGTCCTGATTGGCTGTAAAGACCTTGTTAATCCTTAGAGCCTGATCATCAACACCCAACTGAAGTGCACTCCGTATCTCCTCGTCAAGCTTTATTATTTCAGAGGATATGTGAATATATCCAGGTATAAATCCATTTTCTTCAATGAGTTTGGAAAATTCGATGAATTCATTGAGAGGATTCGTAATGTTGATATTCTCGTTTACATACGTCCCCACTCCAGGTTTTCGATGAACTATTTTTCGGTCTTCAAGTTTAAAGATAGCCGTTCGAATAGTTGTCCGGCTGACATTAAACTCATCTGCCAACTCGTTTTCGGTTGGAAGCTGACTGCCTGCCTGATAGATTTCATCAGTTATCCTGTTAATCAGGACACTGAAAACTTGATCGGGTAATGATATGTTTCTTAACGGAGCTTCCATGGTTAAAGAGTGTTTTGTTTGATTTCTTTCCAGCGGTTGTTTATGTCCAAACCGGTTTTCACAATTGCATCGCTTACCTTGTGATATTTCTCGAGCCATTCCTCACCGGGTTCGAGCGTCTCAACATTGTAAATATCCCGGAAGGATTTTCCAGCTGGAGGGTTTTTGTGAGATTCCTCATAGTGGTTTAAGAATTCAAGAACAAAGCCATTGGCTTCTTCCCGAGACATACCCAGAACTGAATGCGCAACCTGGGCATTAAAGCGGTTTTCAAGCCCGCTGGTGTGATCTTCAGAGCTTCCGCCGGTTGCCCCGACCCCGCCTTGATGCAAGCCGCTCACGGTACTGGCAATCGAGGCTGCTGCGATTTCCCAAAGCACTTCCTCGGTTCCAAGTCCAGCCCGGGTGTAAATTGCGTTTATAGACTGTATAGGTGTATTAAGGGCCAGGGCTTGACCTCCGGCTGCATATCCCCACAATCCCATCCGGTCTGTATCTGTACTGTGCAGCAAATGCATATGGCCGTAGATGTGATAGCTGGCATGATAGAGCATCACACCAAGTAAATGACAGGCAATTGTGACGATCACTGTGCCAACTGGTCCGCCGCCCAGGCCGCCTACCAGTGGTGTCATCAGATCCACAATATGCATGCCCAGAGTTTTCATGCGGGCAACCCTGGAAAGTTGATCGTAATCTGTTTTCAATTCCACCATCTGAGAGACCAACAATCCGTCCGTTGAGCGCAAACCCCACTCCGGGTTGTAGGTAGAGATTTTTCCCGCACAGGTCAAAGGTGATGCGACATCATTAATGTGCATTTCCGGACGACCGGCTTTGCGAATAGCTTCTCGGGCTACTGCTGCATCACGCTGCACGCCAAGGATTTCAAGCGGAGTGCCGGGGATGGTCTTTTTTCCCTGGTAGGTAGAAACTGACCCGCCGCCCAGGCAATCTACCAGAGGTTCCTGGGCGCAGCTTTCCAGAATGAAGGGATGGTATTTTTCACTGCAGGGGGTGCCAGTTGGACCACTATGTATCACGCAGGGGATAGAACTTTCAACACCTCTGTGCTGCATAACCACAGCATCCTTGCCGGCACCAACACTAAAACTCCTAGGGATCAGGGCAATGGCATCATCAACTTCGTCTCGAGAAAAAAGGATTCTTCTTTGGGTGCTCATATTATAAACACCCATTTCAAGAAATAAATCCATTCCAGCTTGATAGAGTTTATTTGCCAGGTCATCATCAGAAGGGACCAGCACTTTGGGGTCATATTTCAGACCATATTGCGAGATTAGTTCTGGAATCCGCTTGGTGAGAGTCATATCAAACTCGGATTCCTTGATGTATGGTCCTGCTTCCGAACGTTTGACAATCTCTGGCAGCCAATTGCTATACATATTTAGTGCTCCTTTGGCAATCAAGTGGAAAGAATTATATACACTTGCCCGACCCCCGCCCGACCCCCAGTTAATACAGACTTTATTAATCCCATGGGCCAGCTGTGAATGTCAAACCCATTTTGGTCATCTCTTCTTTTACCCTGCGGTAACAATCCTGCCAATCCTGGATCGGGGTCAGAGACTTGAGATCATAGGCTTCCTGGAAAGGCAAACCGCGCTTGGGAGTATCAAAGGTAGCTTCATATTTTTCAAGACACTTAAGGGCAATCTCATTGGCTTTTTCCCGGGTGATACCACTGCGAGTAGCAGCTACACCAACCTCGCCCTGCCATCCGGCTTCCAGCCCGGTGTGGTGATTTGGCTCGAATCCTCCCGTTGCACCAACGCCGTGTTGAGTAAATCCACAGACACTGCCGATCACGGCATGCTGGGCGACTTCGTAGAGCAATTCGTCAGTCACTGGTCCAGAAACGCAGAAGGGATCATTGGTCCAGACAATATGAGAGTTGCGAGCCATGGCTTGTCCAGCCATCGATAGCACATAC
>SDBT01007087.1_pt1 | contig 18501 bp, 16 predicted proteins | sample 2277101 | NCBI WGS metagenome assembly SDBT01 (sample SAMN10404973, study PRJNA504765) | marine sediment metagenome | isolation source: marine sediment core GS10_PC15, 103 cmbsf | place: Arctic Ocean: Southern Knipovich Ridge | collected 2010
GGCCTGTCCTGAGCTTGTCGAAGGGATGGGAGAGTACCATACAGTTTCCTCCCCCTTGCCTGTCCTGAGCCTGTCGAAGGGATGGGGGAGTAGCCGCGGACATTTATGTCCGCTTTAGTGAGCCGACCTGAAGGTCAGCGGCTACAAGGGAAAATAGTGGGGGTGAATTTTTGCCTTTCCCCTAAATAATACCCCGCAAACCTTGAAAAACCGTTCTATTTTGGGGTAAAGTTTTTTCCGAAGCCTCTATACTCTGCATGTATACTCGCCCTCGTAACAACGAAAATGGCTCTCCCGGGCAAAAAGAAGGATTATAACAGAACATGAGCTGGATTGCTTGCTGACAGAACAAAAGTACAGTCCCGGTATGTTCTATTTAGCGGGGTAAGTGAGCTGGGGGAAACGGCTGGTTATGGCTGAAAGTGTCTCGGACGGAATTTTCGGCTCGGCTGGGCGGTCGAGGATCTTCTTTGCCATATTATTGGCGCGCTGTCCAGCATCCTGTGCCCCCTGAGCAACCCATTTTTCCCTGATGTTTCTATCGCTGAGTTTCGGGAGGAAATGCTCCTTACGCATATTCCGGGCAGTATGCTTGTGGCTGATAAAGGAACCACCGGGGCCGACCTCTTTAATGACATCGAAAGCTAACGTTTCCTCATCCACACGGATACCCTCGGCGGCCCGCATCGCCATACCGGCGATCTCGTTATCCATAATACACTTCTCGAAGCTCATCGTCAGGGCGAAGTCGCACATCCCTATTGCGTCGTGCACGAAGTTGGCACCGGCAAGGACGTTCAGCAGTGTTGTCATCGCCGATTCGTAACCCGCCTGGGCATCCACAACCTTGGAATCCGACATCCCCCCGACCGCATAGAAGGGAAGACCATAGAACTGGGCCATCTGGGCCTCGGCAGCGCTAATCATTCCCATCTCTACTCCCCCACAGATGTAGCGCATATCCCGGAAGTCGGTCGTGCTGGAGACGGTTCCGAGGATCACCGGGCTCCCGGGATTGACGATCTGGGTGAGCATAACCCCGGTGAGCGATTCGGCCACCTGGTGAACAACATTTGCGGCAAGTGTGACCGGGGAAGTTGCACCACAGAGGGGCTCGGCCGGGCACACGACCGGAATCCCGTGTTTCGCCGCCTCGATCATCAGCTTCGTGTAGTGAGAATCCATCTTGAGGGGACTGATCACACAGGTAATCATGGAAATGAAAGGGCGTTTGCGTAAATTTTCCGAAGAGCCGGCAATCATCGAGCACATTTCGACGACATCCCGGACTCCTTCAACGGTGTATACCCCTCCCATCACATGCTTGGTGGTGTTCACGATCCCGGAGAAGAAGCGGTTGAGGTCTACATTCTCCTTGGGTATATCGTTGGGATAGAGTGGGAGCATATACAGGTGGAGGTTATCAAGCTGATGGCACAGCCGGGCAATGTCGTGCAGGTCGCCGATTTCCGAGGGGCGGGTTTCACCGGTGTCAAGATCAATCACCCTAATAGCGGTTCCTCCCGTTCCAATACATACACGATCCTCGCCGAGCACTAAATTATGCTGTTCTTCTCTTCCCCATAGGGTAATGTTGGAGGGCGCCTGATCAACCAGCTTCATTACGAGCTCCGGGCCGAATTTTGCGATCGACCTGTCCGCATCCACCTTGGCCCCCGCCTGCTGAAATAGCCCCAGGGCTTGTTCATCGTTGACCTCGATGCCTATTTCACTGAGAACACGCATGACCGTCTGGTGGATCATCTTAGCCTGCTCTTCGCTGAGCGGCCGGTACCGGCTGCACCTCACAGCTTCTTGTCGAGTAGGCATCTTCAACAACCTCCTTTCCCCCTTATTAAATCAGGGGTTAACGCCACTAAATCCCCCCTCACCCTTACCCTCTCCCCCAGGGGAGAGGGAATTATTTCCCCCCTTTGAAAAAGGGGGGTTAGGGGGGATTTTCATTTCCTCCTCGGCATTCTTCGGGCCTTGCAATCTTCGTCATCACACTGCTCGCAAGGGCAGGGTGTTTCCGCGACCACACCAGGCTCACCAATACCGATGATACCGGAGATAGATTTCCGGGGCAGCATAAGACAGGAATCGGTTAGTGAGACCCCGACCCGGGAAGCGTCAATTGCCTTGAAAAGTATCTTCTGCTCAACGATATCCCAGCCACAATATCCAGGGCTGTACCGGAGAGTGGTTGCCAACTTACGGTTCCTGGCAATCTTCTCGATCTCCGCCTGAAGACTATCGGCGGCAGATTCGGCGGCGCAGGAGCCGATGGCATCGAGGATGTATCCCTGGATGCCGTGGCCCTGGTTCATCAAGCGGCTTGCTTCCTGCTCAATTGCCTCTCCAATAGTCACCACGAGTATGGTGGCGCTCGTGCATCCACGGAAGGCGAGGGATAGGTTCCAGGCGTTGAAGCGAATCCCGTTAGATAACCTCACATTTCTACCATCATTCCCCTCGATCTCGCGAACCGCATATACTCCCCGGGCAGAAAGAAGGCCCTGGTATTGCCTCATACAATCGTCGATGTTGGAGAGGACACCGGCGGATGGTTTGCGGTCCGGGGGATACTCGATGCGCTGCAAAAGGTTATCTACCGTCACGGTAACGGAAAGTCTGTCCAGCACTATCGTCATACCGTCGCTAGGCTCACCTCTTTCTGGATCAACGGCGCAATCTCCCGAGCACGGCGGAGGTAGTTTGTCGGATGCAGGATTTAAACCCATTTATGCTCTAACCTTCCCCCTCAATTAATTTCTTGACAATATTCTTTGCTGCGATTGCATCAGGGGCGTAGGCATCGGCAGTAATTTCCCGGGCAAATGCGTTGGTGACCGGGGCACCGCCAATAATGACTTTCACCTTCTCGCGCAGGCCCGCCTTTTCAAGAGCCTCTATCGTTGTCTTCATGCCGGGCATGGTGGTCGTGAGTAAAGCCGACATGCCCAGAACCTTTGCTTCCGGATTGGCTTGCAGGTCCTGGACGAAACGCTCCGGGGACACATCGGTACCCAGGTCAATGATCTTGAATCCCGATCTCTCAAGCACCATTGCGACCAGACTTTTACCGATATCGTGCAGGTCACCCTGAACCGTGCCGATGATCACTGTGCCTAAGGACTTGATGGCATCCTCGCCCAGGAGTGGTTTCAGGACATCAACCCCTGCTTTCATTGCGTTGGCGGCGACGAGAAGTTCGGGGAGAAACAGCTCCTCTTGTTCAAACAGCTGTCCCACCTCGTCCATGGCGGTGATCAGGGCTTCATCCAGGATAGCCTGGGGAGGGTCTCCCCGGTCGAGTGCCTGGCGGACCAGTTTTTCTACTATATCCTCTTCCCCATTGCGAACAGCCTCGGCGATACTCTCGTAGTCTTTTGTCATGGCTTGCCTCCCAATTACTTCCGAATTTCCAGGATTGCCACGATCCCGTGGCCGGTGCCAATACCTTCCTGCATCCCCAGCTCAAGGGCCCTCAGGGCAAATCCGAGCTGGGGTTCTATTATATTGGCGCGGGGATCACCGGTCTTGAGCCAGGCCGTGCCTTTGATGACCCGGCGCATCCTCATCATGGAGTTCCTGAGGACTTCGGGGTAGTGTGCGGGAATTTCCGGCTCTTCTCGGAACTCGTCAGTATCCATGTCATACGATGCCAGGAGCGCTATCGTGTATCTCACGAGAGTATTCCAGGCCATCTGTAACCTACCGAAGAACTGGTTCAGGAAATCGAATCCGGCCTTGGGATGATAGTTGATGACAAGGTGCTCCAGGTCCGTTCTGATGTCATCCGCATGAACGGCATTAATAATTCGTCGAATTGGCTGGCAGTGGGGATTGTATTCCCCCGTATCCATGTGTCGTCCGACGAAGATGGAGTGGTCGAACATTTCCTTGATCTCCATTTTGATCCCGGACGCCTTCTGCGCTGCCGCCACATCCTGCTGAATCTCCCGCCTACTCACCAGCCGGAGAGGAAAGGAATCGGGCCTCCTTCGGTGTCTCCGGTCGGGAGGATATAGATACGAGATTACATAATCGATGAACTGGCTTTCGTCATCCTTTTCCTGCCAGAGGGTCTGCCATTCATAGCTATACCTGCCGAGCCAGTCGCAGATAAGCAGGGCGTACTTATCGCAGTGTTTGGCGATGTCGGCCAGCAGCTTCACGACCTGTTCGCTGTTCAGATGGGAAAATGTGCCGAAGGAGGTGAAGTAGATATCATAGGGGGCTTCGCCTTCTTTGAGAGGAAGTCCGTCGGAAAAATCCCGGATCTCAAAGGAAAGTTTCTCGCTGTCCGGATGCGTCCTCCGGGCGTCTTCAATAAGTTGTGGGTTATTGTCGAACCCGCAATAGTGTCCGAGAATATCCTGTGGTATGAGATGGACGCGGTGTTCGTATACTCCCGGGTCTCTCCCCTTTATGTTCATCAGCAGATCGTATCCGTCGCCACTGCCACATCCCATGTCGAGGATGCGAAGTCTCTCCAATTGGGGTTGTTTTTCTGCGATCAGGGGGTAAAGGTAAGGACGCAGGGAATTACGCATGATATCGTCCTCCCAGAACAGGCGGACATTGTCATACTTTGCTATGAGAGTGGGCTTCCGGTCGTACTTCCCATCGCTCATTGCTTCGTAATAGACCTCCTTAATGTCTAAGGTCATAGTTTTCCTCCTTTCATTGCCATCGTTCTACCGCGGTCCCGCATAGGACTCGGCCACCGCGATGGCCTCGAATGCATCCTTGCAGTGGGCGTCGGCCCCGATTTCCTTAGTGAATTCCCTTGAGGTCGGCGCGCCACCGATGAGGACCTTCACCCGACGGCGAAGTCCGTTTTTCTCAAGGGCAGCAATGGTTGCCTTCATCTCCGGCATGGTCGTGGTAAGCAGGGCGGACAGGCCGACCTGTTGGGCATTGTTCTTCCTTACCGCCTCGACAATCCTATCTACCGGGACATCCGTGCCCAGGTCGATTACCTGGAACCCTGCGCCCTTGAGCAGGATGGCAACAATGTTCTTCCCAATGTCATGATGGTCCCCGAACACCGTGGCGATCACGAACTGGCCCTTCGATTTCAGCCCGGCCTTCATGAGGTGGGGCTCCAGAACATCCATAGCGTCAGCAACCGCCTCGGCGGCGGCGAGCATGTCGGGGATAAAGTACTCGCTGGCCTCGAACTTCTTCCCCACGATATCCATACCCTGACTGAGGCCGTCCTTAAGTATGGATTGTACCGAGAGCTCGGCCGCTAATGCTTCGCCGACGAGTTCAACCACACCGGGTGTTCCCGACAGGGTGTCATCAATACCCTCATCGTCCTTGGTTCGCCTGCCTTGAACGACATTATCGCATATTGCCATGATTAGATCATCCTTATTCACTCTTCGCCTCCTGTCTCAGCCTGGTTACAATACCCGGAACCTTCTGGTAGATTTCGTCAACCACATCTTGCGGAAGGTGTTGGACGGGTTTCTGCAGGAGCTGTTTGACCCTTTCGTGGGCCCCGAGGAGCACCTCGTCGCGTTCGTCGTTGGCAAAGGGGTACCCGGGATAGAGTTCCCCGGAATGGAGCTTCCTTCTCACATATCGGACAAATAGCCGGTGTGAGGTGGACATTACCTCGCGGATCTGGGTGAGCGCCTCAGTGATGTCATCGGGACTTACTCGCGGCTGCTCGAGCAGCCTTTTGGATATCCCAATATGGGCATCGTCAAGTACCGCCTGTTCCAGAGAGAATGTGTTCGTCCTCTCCAGCAAACCAAAGGCGTAGTGGACATAGTGCGCTCCACTCATGGGCACATATATATGAGACAGGAGCTTCTCCACGGTTGCCTGCATCCCGGGTACACAGGTATCTGCGACCCCGGCGGTTGAATAGCAAGGAAGCCCGTAGAACCGCGCCATCTGGGTGCAGTCGACATTATAGTGATTGAACTCCGGGGCACCGTACATGTCGTGGAGGTCCTCCATGCGGGCACGGGTGGGGACGCTGCCGTAGAGCACCGGGGCCCCTTCTTTAACCAGTTGGGCCAGCACGACCCCCGACAGTATCTCCGCATTTATCTGGGCAACCATACCGGCTTCGTCAACGGGGGCGGTCGAGCCTCCCTGCGGAGAGCTGGATATTACCACCGGCAGGCCTCGTTTGGCAACCTCGATCATCTTTTCCGCCGAATCACTCACCATCTGCAGAGGGCTCTTGCATACACAGGCAATAAACGATACTACGGGATTCCCTCTTAGTGCCTCACTCCCACCGGCGATTATCTCCGCCATCTTGATGACATTATCGAGCTGCGAGACATCCGTCAGCCCTCCCATAACATGCTTGGTAATATTATTAAGACAGGCAAAGAACTTATTTACATCCTTCGTGCTCTCGTCTATATCCTCGTCCTGAATGTTTACGGTCCGGATGAAGGAGTCGAGGTGCTCCAGGTGCTCGGCAACCCGAGCGGCCCTGGTGAGATCCTCTACCGTGCCGCGCCGGCGCGAGAAACGGACCAAACGGAGCTTATCCTCAGGGTCATCTTCTCCAATATATGTGCGTACCATGGGCTCAAGCCACACATTTGTTTCCGAGCCGCTGACGAACCTGACCCGGGGCTCGTGGGCATCGAGGATCAGGCGGTTCTCTTCCTTTCTCGCCCCCAGGTGGACAACACTCGGTGCGGTGGATACCGCCTTCCTGATCAGATCCTCCGGTATCTTTAATACCCATCCGGATGCACTCTCCCCGCTCCTCTTCTCAACATTTGCGCCGTTGTCCGAGAAGTAACCGGCAGCGATATCGCTGTTGCAGATAATCCCCGGGTCATCGAGAATAGCCATCGAGGCCTTGTCTATCATTTTAATCTGCTCGGCGCTGAGTCGCTCTATCGGGCGAACAAGCACCCCTTTCCTCTGCTGCATGGCAAACTTCCTTTCTTACATACCTAGTGCTCAGTAACATTAGTTTTTGCTCAATCCCCCATCACCCTAACCCTCTCCCCATTGGGGAGAGGGAACTTTTTACTGTTATACTACTTCCTCTCCCCTGGGGAGGGAACTTTTTACTGTTATACTCATTCCTCTCCCCTGGGGGGAGAGGAATGAGGTGAGGGGGGAGTCTTGAACGAACAAGAATTAATGTCACGGAGCACTAGTTTACTTCCGACTTTTTCTGTACGCCTTTATGTAGTTTTTACAGTATGGATCCCTGCCGATGAGGGCCTCGGCCGCCGCCAATGTCTGCATCAACTCCCGGTCGGTAGGGTCGGCAATCATCGAGTCCAGGCCGGCGGTGATCGCCATTGCGAGAAATACGCGGTTGAGCAGCGACCTTTCGGGAAGCCCGAAAGATACATTACTCAGTCCCATTGTCGTCATGGCGCCGGGAAGCTCGGCCTTTATGCGAGAGATGGTTTTCAAGGTCAACTCCCCCTGCCGGGTATCGGTGGCGATTGAAAGCACTAAGGGATCATAATACAGTTTCTCCGCCGGTATTCCCAATGCCTGCGCCTGGGTGTGGATTTGACGACATGCACCCACGCGCCCCTCATCGTCCGCGGGGATACCTTCTTTACCCATCGCCAGTGCCACAATCAAGGCATCAAACTCTTTGGCAAGGGGAAGCAGGGTTTCCATCTTTTCCGGCTCGGCGCTCACGGAGTTTATCATGGGAACACCATTTTTGTGCTTACGCAGGCCCGCCTCAATTACCTTCGGGTTGGAAGAATCGAGGGACAGAGGGGCGTCCAGAGATGCTTGCAGGGTCTCTACGGCCCATTCCATCGTAAGAACCTCATCCTCCGCGGAGCCTGATCCCGTAGCAACATTGAGGTCGATGTAGTCTGCCCCGGCCTCTACCTGTTGTTTAGCCAACTCAGTAAGAAATGCGGCATCTCTCTGCTCAAGGGCTTTAGCAACCGGTTTGCGTGACGCGTTGATCTTCTCACCGATGATAAGCATGTTTCTTCCCCCCCCCGTATCACTCATTCACTGTGAAGGTCCAACCTTCTGGCAGGAGTTTGACATTTACATAGAAACTAAAAATCGTCGTAAATTCATTGGTATTGGAACCATACCCGAAAAACCACAAAAAAATGAGAAGGGGAATTCAGTCTCTTTCATGAATATCTCTCGTGGGATAACGTTTTCGGTATCAAGCGACGTTTTAATGTCGCTTATACCGTGTTATCTGCCGTTGTCATTCAACCTATTTCCGCAGCTGGTGTTTAGCGATTAAGCTACGAACCTTGGGAACTAATTCATACGGAACCTCCACCATACTCTGATCCTCTTGTTCGTATGCTGCCTCGTCTTCTGCTACCGCTTCCTCCTCAGTCTGGTGCTCGTAATAGGCTAAAACACGACGGACTCGCTCCTCGTCCCATCCGGGAGGGAATCTCCTATTCCCCCTCATCTCCTTCATCTTTATTTCCTCCTTCTCCTACGTCTTTTATAAGCCAACAAGGGTTTCCCACGCAGGTTATATGCCGTTATTACAAATACACTATCAGGTTCTGGCTCTGGTACATAAATAACGCGCAGGTACCGACAGGCTTATGTCTGACCCATAGCTACGCGTGCCCCTTCTTGGCCAGGCCGATCTTCGCCTGGGCGAGATAAGATTTCTTCTACCTCACTCTCACTTACGTTGTGTTTGTAAATATGCGGAAGGTTTGTTTCTGGATCTATGTAGAATCTAACATTCATTGACTTTTATCAATCATAACGATGGCAGATAACGTTCTGGATTGGCGAAGTCCCGACTTAGTCGGGACTTTCCGAAGGATGTCAACGCCAATCTTATGTTATCTGCTGTTATTGGCATTAAAGGAAAATTACTTTAAAATCGTCAGTCCCAAAAATCTATATTTTTCATCAAAATCAAAAATAACTGGGAAATGCTTCAAATCCTTCCTTCTTATCTCCCACGGAAACCCGCCATATCTCTTTTTCCCACGCTTTCTGTCCTTATCAAGTAGTCTTATGTGAATAAGATGCTGGTCAATAGAACACTCAACGTTCTCTTCCTTTATGTTGACAATCCTTTCGGCAGCGATATTAATCTCTTTGCCTAACACGCTTGATTTATAGGAGTTATGTACATCCACATTTACCAACCCTCCATAAAAATCTATCGTATCATTCACGATCTCCGCATCTTTTTTGGTTTCAAAAGTCTTTTTGGAATTAGGTTTTGCTTTCATTCCTAATTTCTTAGGCCCTTTTTTGGATAACAGTATATAAAAGTCATCAGCCCCTTTGATTTTCCCGCATATTTTGCAGGCTTCCTTCTTATCCCTCGCTTTTTTGTATCCATCCCAATGTTTGCACTGTAAGCCTAAGAATTCCCAGGCTAACCCGAGCTGTTGATAGATGTTGAAGAAAACCTGAAACTCTTTTTTGCCCATTTTCTCATTGTTTAAAAAGTTATTGCTGACGAAATCCATGTTTTTAAAGAGATCGTTCAGTTGTCTCTTGAGCTCTTTTTTAGCCGGTCCCTTATGCATTCTTGTGTCCTTTTTTTCCTGCCCACAATGATCAGATAACTTGTTCATAGACGACAATGTCGCTTATACCTTATATGGACTAACTCCACCTTTTTCTTTTAGAATCTGATCTAAAGGATTTCTTATGCTATCAATATTCTCTGGTTTTAATTTTACTACTTCTCCAACCCTTAATCCAGCAGAATATGTAAGCATCAGAATAGATTTGTGCTTTATATTATCCACTACTGAAAGAATCTTTGTAACTTCTTCCTTGCTTAAAACTACAGGCAACAGATTTAACTTTAGCTACAAATTTAGGATTATACAAAAAGGAAACTAATATTCTTCCATCCTGCATACTTTTGCTCACTTTTACATCTACCATATGCGAGACCTATTTCTAACAATATCTTAAACCACTGCGTGTTAACCACTTCTGGGTGCAGTGAATCGTATTAACCGGCTCCCTTCCTATATCCGAGCCTGGCGCCGCTTAACCACCCTGGTGAGCTGCCGGATGGCATGGTTTATGTCGTTGTCCCTGTGGGTGGGGAGGACAATCCTCATCTGGCGGATAAGATTAATATCCATTTCTCCGATTACAGTCTGTTCGCTATCGCCTTTCGCCTCGCAGACTATTTTCCCCATGGGATTAATAAGCTTACTTCCACCCCAGAATCTCAGTCTTTCTTCCCTTCCGGAGCGGTTGGCGAATATCACATAGGAGCCGTAGATCATAGCGTAGTAGGTAAGCATCGTATTCCATAATTTGCGCGTCGACACATTTACACCGAGACCGCCTCTGGTACTGCTCACGGGAACGACAAAGGCATTGGCGTCATCGCTGGCGGCGATGTAAGGCATCGACGGCTGCCAGAGGTCGTTACAGATCATGGGGGCGAAACGGAAACGGCCGAGGTCGAAGCAGGTAATCGTATCCCCGGAAGCGAAGTACTTACGCTCGTCAAAGATACCGTATGTCGGCAGGTATATCTTACGCTGGACATTCGCTACCTTTCCCTTATGGACAAACATATAGGAATTATAATACTTCATCCCGGGACCTTCTTCGACGAATCCTACGAGGAGCGAAACCTCTTGAGAAGCCTTCTTCAATGCCGCAACTTCCTTGGATTCAAGGTTAAGGGCGTACTTATAGAACTCTCCTTTAACGGAGTAGCCGGTCAGCGAGAGTTCGGGAAAGGCGGCGAGCGAGGCCTTGCCCCTGAGCTTCTTTGCGAAGTGCAAGATCTTTGTCAGGTTGCTCTCAATGTTCCCCAATTCGCAGTCCATCTGGACAATAGCTACCTTCATTTTCATGATCGGGATACTCCTTGATAGATCTTAAGTTCGTTCCGAATCTGCTGGTCGATTTCCGGAGGGATGCCAATCGGCCGGTGTTCCTTCAAGATCTTCTTTGCCTCCCGGGCGGCCCGTTTGCGGATATCCCTTACCTGAAGATGTCGCCAGGTATCGTAGTTGTGCCGGTCGGCAAGGACCGGCTCGTAGAATTCCGTCCTCATGTACTTGACGGTGTGTTTCGTTCCGATATAGGACCCGCCGGGACCGACGGCATCAATAGTGTCCGTTGCTAATCGGTCTTCATCCAATTCGATCCCCCGAAGTGCCCTCATTGCCATACCCGCGATCTCATTATCAATGACCATCTGGGAATAGTTGACTTTCATCATGGATTCCAACATTCCCGCAACATGGTGGATGCAGTTGGACCCAGACAGAACGCATTGGCAGATCGCGAAGGTCTTTTCGTAGACCGCCTGCATATCGGGGATCTTAGCCTCGGTTACACCGGCAGAGTTGAAGCACGGGACACCTATATGCCGGGATAGCTGAGCGATAGCGGCGTTCATTAATCCAAATTCGACTCCCCCGCCAACGTAATCGAGTTCATGCATATCCGTCATTGAAGGAACCCCGCCGTACAGCACAGGGGTGCCGGGTTCAAGCATCTGGGCAAGAGCGATGCAGGAAAGCTCTTCGGCGTGCAGTTGAACCAAAGTGCCCGCCAGGGTAATAGGTGAAGTTAAACCTGCCATCGGCGCGGAAGAAAGGGCAACCGGTATTCCGCTATGCACAATTTCCATCAGGACCGCCATGGGTTCGGGGTCGAGCTTAAGAGGGCTGATTATCAATCCGGTTATGAAGGAAATGAAAGGCTTTTTGCGCAGGGCGTCACTACCGCCGGCGATAATCTCGGCCATCCGGATGATGTTACGGGCGTCCTCGACTGTACAGGCTGCCCCAATAACGTGTTTGCTCGTGTTCGAGATGGCGGCATAGAACTCGTTGAGTCCAAGGTACTCCCGGGGCACTTCCATAGCCGCCGTGCATGGTCTGACGAAGAAGTGGAGGTTTTTCAAGGCGTCCATGAGACGCGCAAAATCCGCCACATCCTTCAAAGTTGCCGGACGCCCTTCCCCCGTATCCAGGTCATCTACTTCGGGGGCGGCCCCACCGGTGCCGAGATACACATTTGTTCCTTCCAGACGCAGGTCATGAAGGCCGTCACGACTGAAGAGGGTGACCTCCTCGGGGACGGTTCGCAAGGCGTTTTCGATGGTGACCGGCTTAAACCTGACCCGATTGAACTTCCGATCGACGAGGGCACCTCCCTTTTCGAAGACCGCCAGTGCTTCTTGAGAGTCAACCTGAATCCCGGTATTGGAAAGTACGCGCAAAGCCGCATCGTGGAGCCGCTGGATCTCCTTCTGCTCCAATGGCTGGTACTGTCCGCCGCTGAAGGTTATCGGTTTTTCCATTCCTTCTCTCTATGACATTTATGAAAATATGTCAGAATACCCCGTTCTGTGAACGGGGATGCCTGTCCTGAGCCTGTCGAAGGAAATGACATCTTTATAGTTCCCTCTCCCCTGGAGGGAGAGGGATAGGGATAGGGTGAGGGGGAAAACAGATAGAATTCTCACCCCCACCTTGATCCTCCCCCATCAAGGGGGAGGAGATTGTTTTGGATGCCCCGCCCTGTGGGCGGGATTATTCACTTAATTAATCCGTTCGATCTCAGAAATTCCTCGGCTACCCGCTTATGCACTGCCCCCTGTTTGTCAACCTTGTAGTTCATGGCAGCCATCTTCTCATTGTCTATCTGACCAGCCAGCAGGCCCAGGACTTCCCTCAACTGGGGGTATTTTTTCAGGGTAGACGCCCGGACAACTGGGGCAGCATGGTAGGGTGGAAAAAATCTCTTATCATCCTCAAGAACCTTCAACCCATAGGCCCGGATGCGACCGTCGGTGGCGAAGGCGCAGATAACATCAACCGAACCTTCCGAGACCGCCTTGTACATGAGACCGGGATCGAAATCCCTGGGTCTGATAGCGAACTCAAATCCGTAGTGCCTGATCAGGCCGCGGTAGCCATCGGGTCGTTCCATAAATTCGGCGGTGAAGCCGCTGGTCAGAGTGTCCTTGTACTTCTCCAGGTCTGAAATCCTGAACACTCCGAGCTCTCGTGCATGATCACCCCGCATCGTCAGGGTATAGGTGTTGTTGAACCCGAACGGCTCGAGCCATACCAGGTCGTAATGTTTCTTGAATTCCGACCTCACGGTTTCCAGAACGGTATCGGGGTCGGTTATCGCCCTCTGCTTCAGGATTGCGGTGAGCCCGGTGCCCGTATACTCGGGGTACAGGTCCAGGTCCCCTTGTTTCAATGCCTCGAAGCAGATAATGGATCCACCGAGGTTGAGCTTCCTTTCAACCTTTATCTCGGTCCTGTTCTCGATGAGCAGGGCCAACATCTCCCCGAGTATGATCTGTTCGGTAAAGTTTTTCGAGCCAATCGTTATCTTTCCGGCAGGCTTCTTAGCCCCGTCATCCCGGGGGCACGCCATCAAGGACAAAGACAGTGCAGCTGTAATCAATACTATTAAAATCCTCCGGACCATAGTATCCTTTCTATCCTCCAGGCCTTATGCCTCTGGGAGATAAGGTCTTCTCAAGGCGCCCCAGGCCAAAATCCAGTCCTAATGCGAGGAACGATGCGGGAATGGCTCCCGCCAGGATAAGGGTCGGGTTCACCGTGGACATACCGCGCCAGATATGGGTTCCAAGGCCGCCCGCACCGATCAGGGCTCCCAGGGTAGCAATGCCAACCGTTATCACCGCCGCGGTGCGCACCCCGGCCATAATTACCGGGATACTCAGAGGAAGCTGGACCTTCATGAGCACCTGCTGCGGAGTCATACCCATTCCCGTAGCCGCCTCGATAAGTGCGGGATCGACTTCCTTGATACCGGCATAAGTGTTGCGGACAATCGGCAGAAGGGCATACAGGAATAAAGCCACGATTACCGGGAGTCTCCCGATTGACGGGAGCCCAAGGATGCCCATCAGCGGCATCATGAAGCCCAGCAGGGCCAGGCTGGGTACCGTTTGAATTGCGCTAATAGAGCTCAGGACGGGCATCCGGAGGTGTCTGGACTTAGTTACTGCTATTCCCAGCGGTACCCCTGCCAGAACGGCAAGACCCACGGCAATTCCCGTCATCTCTATATGCTCATAGACATACTGCAGAACATCACCGTGGTTGTCGGCAAAAAATTGTAATAACTTATTCATCCCTGGGCTATTTCCTATTATTCCGGGTTAACCTCTGTGTTCAGTTGGGGCTGAGCGGTTGACGCCTGAGCAAGTCTTGCTCTAACTGGGCGCGGTGTTTTCGGATGAAGCCCTCAACGAACTCCGACGCCGGTCGCTCAAGGATGGCCTGCGGTCTGTCCAACTGCAAAATACAACCATCGTTCATGATCGCAATCCGTGAACCCAGCTCGAATGCCTCGAAAATATCATGGGTAACAAATACTATCGTCTTGCCAATACTCCGGGCAACCTTCCCGAATTCTTCTTGGAGTCCCTCGCGGGTAATGGGATCGAGGGCACCGAACGGCTCGTCCATAAGCAGAACCTCAGGGTCACCTGCCAGGGCCCGGGCTACCCCCACCCTCTGCTGCTGTCCGCCGCTCAGCTCGTTAGGATACCTTGACTCGAATTCCTCCGCTGGGAGTCCTACGAGGTTCAATGTCTCCCGCACACGAGTTTGTATATATTCTTTATCCCATTTTAGCAGCGAGGGGACGATTCCGACATTTTTGCCTACCGTCATATGGGGCAAGAGACCAATCTGCTGGATGACATATCCTATTTCCCGCCGGAGCTTGATGGGGTCCATATCCGCAATGTCCTGTCCCCGGAAGACAATCCTCCCGGAGGTCGGTTCGATTAATCGGTTTATCATTTTAAGGCAGGTTGTCTTGCCGCAGCCGCTGGTGCCAATAAACACGATAAGTTCACCCTCATTAATCTCGATCGTGACATTGCTCACGGCTTTGATTCCGCCGGGATACACCTTGGATATATCTTCCATTCTTATCATGCGGTGAATTTACCCATCTTGCCCTATTCGTGCCAACGGCCCACAGTGGAGATGACCGAGGCTTGGCCAAAGAATTTCTGGAAGATTTCAAAGTAGAACAGCTCTTCTTTACCGGTCAACCCCGCCTCCGGGTGATCACGCCTGGCCGCTTCCAACGCCTCATCGGACACCTCATGCTCGGCATATTTAGTCAGCAGGTCGTCCGACCCGCAGCCATAGGCAAACTGCTTTTTCCGGCGCCAGGTTATCTCCTCCGGCAGTTCATCCTCGAAGGCCTTGCGAAGGATCCACTTCTCAATACGCTTATCCCCGTAGATCTTTAGTTCAGGTGCGATCTCCTGGGAGAGATTTACCAGGCTCATATCGAAGAAAGGAGCCCTGACCACTATGGAATGGGCGGAATTCATCCGGTCGACCCTCTGGAAGCCGATGTTATGCAATCCCATTAATCCCTCCGAAAGCTCCCGGAGCAATCTTTCCCTGTCTCCCACAAAGCGTTTGATATAGTGGTATCCTCCGAAAAGCTCATCCCCACCTTCTCCGATGAGGACGACATCGACATACTCCTTTGCTATATCGGAAGCAAGGTAGTTGCAGGTTGCGCTCCTGACGAGAGGTGCATCGAAGGATTCGAGGTGATAGATTACCTTTGGGAGTACTTTTAGAACAAGGTCAATACCGTAAACCAGTTCGTGATGTTTAGTTCCAATATGCCGGGAGGCTATCCGGGCGTGTTCGAGATCGTCGCAACCTTCCATCCCCACGGAGAAAGTAGGGATTTCTCCAAGCTCTTCAGCAGCCAGACTGCAAATTACGGTACTATCGACCCCGCCACTAAGGAGGACGCCGGTCTGCATACCAGGTACCAGGCGTTTTTGCACGCTATTGCGAAGTCTTTTACGAATTTCAGGGATGGCGGCACCGGCTTCATCAATTGTTGGTGGTTCATTGGTTATCCGGGAATACTGGGAGAACCCGGTCTTTGAGTGATACCAATGGCCCGGGGGAAACTCCTTGACTGTGTCGACGAAATTAACCAGCGCCTTAATCTCGGAGGCTAAATAGAAATTATCATCGCTCGATCCGTAATAGAGTGGCTTGATCCCAAGGGGATCTCGAGCGGCAAATATACCTTCCTGATCCTGAATGATAAAGACGAACATACCATCGAGATGTTTGACGCAGTCCGTACCCATTTCCTCGTAAAGGCGGGTAATAGTTTCAACGTCGGAATCGGTCTCAAATGAGTCATTTTTAACCTTTCGGCGAATGGCTTGGTGGTTGTATATCTCGCCGTCGCACACGATGGCCCGAGTCCCGTCCTGGCTACGGATGGGCTGAGGCCCCCCGAATGGGGCGGGAGCTTCCATACTTGTGCACCCGATGATGACATTATCGGCCGCGAGCACGGCGCTTCTGTCCGGACCTCTGTGCTTTAAAGTCTCAAGCATAGTATGCGCACTGTCCTCCTCATAGTGAGCCCTTTTACCTTGGATGGCTACGATTCCACTCATGCTAATGTACCCCCTTAATAGAATGCTTCAGTATTTGATACCGCTTGTATCATGTTCACTCGCTTTTAAGTTCCCTATCGTCAGCCAGCATAGCGGATCCGTCGTCCGCGATTTGGCTTCCGGTCTCGATAACAGGAACATCCAATAATTCGTCCGATTCGATCACCGATATTAGTCTGGCCAGACTTCGGTTGATTTCCTCTTTTGTTTCGGTGGAAAGGGAAGATAGACCCGCAAATAATTTCATTTGTACTGTTTTTGGAGCAATCCGAACGGTCTCTCTTCCGCTCTCGGTCAGTTGGATCAGGATGACTCTCCTGTCCGGGAGATTTCGTACCCGCATTAAAAGACCTTTTTCTTCGAGTTTATCAATAACACTTGTCAATGTGCTCGCAGATAGGAAGACCTTCTTGCTCAGTTGGCCGATTGAAAGCGGCCCTGATTCCGCTAACTCCTGAAGGCAAGATAGTTGGGAGGCATTGAGCCCATACTTGCGTCGCAACCATACTGAGTAAATGTCTATTGCTCGTAATATCCGCCTCAGAGAGTCGATAATTTGCATTTCCAAGGAGTTACTCTCAGCACCCACTTCAACTTTTGACCTGTCTATTGACCCATAAGGAATCGCCATAATATTTCCTCCTCATATATTTTATATAGAAATATTTCGTATTCGTAATATCCAATTCTATGCAGTTTACTTAGCAACGATACGATTGTCAAGTTATTCTTTTCAGGACTTTTCTCCCAAAATTGGTCGCTGAATTGAAATTCCTATTTAATTTCAAACATTTAGATGAAATAACAAATGGAAAGGCCTATTTTTTAAAAATGGGGAAACTTTTATGCTGAAAGAGCAGGATTGAGGTGAGGGGGATTACCTTTCTTCTTTTCCTCGCAAATGGTCTATTAAGACATCTGTGTCAAATAATGCCATCAGATATTTCTACTTTTCCTCATATTTCTTATGTAACTATTTACACCTCTTTTCAATTCCGGATGATCGCCATTTTCCCACGCTCCAAAACTCTTTTTTATTCCATCAGTATAATTTAATACCCGAATATATGTTTTAATTGCTTCAATGACGAATTCCGTAAAGTTTAAATTATTTTTTCCATTATAGGATGGACATCTTCTAAAATAGTTTTAGGAAATCTTATTGATTTTACAACACTTTTCATTTTGAATCATCTCCTTCCATTATTAAATGAAATACAATTCTTCTAATTTGTCAATACATTTTTCATTTGGGGAATTTGCGTTGTAGCATTTTTTTCCATCCCCCTCCCCTTATTCCCCTCCCACCAGGGGAGGGGAAACTTGTCCTGAGCCCCGCCTTTGGCGGGGTCGAAGGGATGGGAGGGTACCATACAGTTTCCTCCCCCTTGCCTGTCCTGAGCCTGTCGAAGGGATGGGGGAGTAGCCGCGGACATTTATGTCCGCTTTAGTGAGCTGACCTGAAGGTCAGCGGCTACAATGAGCTGGCTACATGTCAGCGGCTACAAGGGAGAATAGTGGGGGCGAATTTCTGCCATTCCCATAAGCAATGTCCCGCAAACCTTGAAAAACCGTTCTGATTTGGGGCTCTATACCCTGCATGTCCACTCGCCCTCGTAACAACGAAAATGGCTCACCTAAGGCGGATTGAACCACGAATTTCACGAATTATACGAATTAGGATTTAGTCTTTATACGAATCGCCTTATTCCGCCTAAGGCGGAATGGAAAGCCCCGCCTATCCACTGATTGGTGATGCCTTTTTTGCTAATATTAAGATTTGGCATTGATTTTTTTCCCGCCCGGGCCGTCGTAGCGATAAAATCCCTGACCGGTCTTGCGGCCCAGATGTCCGGCCTCAACCTTCTCCAGGATAACCTTCGGCGGCTCACCCCCGAAAATAGTAAAGACCGCGGCAACTATATCGAGCCCGGCGTTATCGGCCACCTCGAAAGGCCCGGCGGCCCAGCCATATCCCAGGCGCATGCCGGTATCAATATCCTCCACGCTTCCGACCCCTTCCTCCAGGCAGCGGAAGGCTTCGAGGTAGACTGCGCTAAAGATCCGATTGACCAGAAAGCCCG
>SDBT01007089.1_pt1 | contig 18498 bp, 14 predicted proteins | sample 2277101 | NCBI WGS metagenome assembly SDBT01 (sample SAMN10404973, study PRJNA504765) | marine sediment metagenome | isolation source: marine sediment core GS10_PC15, 103 cmbsf | place: Arctic Ocean: Southern Knipovich Ridge | collected 2010
ACTTATTGAAGTAGTTATAATAATATCGTGATATCCCATTAAGTTGTTGAAATTAAAATGAGAGAAAATATAATTTCTAAGGAAGTGGAATAATGTGGATTTAGAAGATATTTCTCGGAAGATTAGGATATTGTCTTTGAAAGCTGCGTCGAAAGCAGGAGTAGGTCATTTGGGAGAAGCTTTTTCAGCAGCTGAAATATTAGCTGAACTTTATTTTGATATGAGGAAAAAATGATAATTAATACGATTAAGAAAAGGAGAGAAGAGAAGGACTCACGTAAGCAAACCTAGCTCTCCTATTGGATATAACACAAATCTACGTTTCACAGTTTGAGACAGGAGGACTTGTTTCTTCTAAGAATCAGATCAAAAAGATTGCTGAGATTCTGGACCTTGATGAAGAAACATTTAATAAAGAGCTTTCCCAGTTCTATAAAGCTAAAAAGAAAGAGCTAAAGAAACAAATAGAGGAGAGATAAGATGATGCCGAAGTACCGCTTTAAAGAGTGTGAAGTGGTCTTTTGCAGTCTTTTATTTTTATTTTATGGCTGGGGAGAAGGAAATATTTGTCCCCGATGCTGGGGCGATTTGGAGATTGTCTCAGAAAAATGTCGCAAACAAAAATAGGCCAAACACTCCGCATGGTTAAGATAAGTTTCTCATAACCCGTGACTTTGTTTAACTTGTACCTAATGGAGTGCCTGGGTGTATGTGTCAATAAAAGAGGTGAAAGGAAATTTTTGAAAATGAATAAGGAGTACATCCCTATTAGTCCTTACAATATAATCATTTTTAATGTTTAATGTGTTCATTTACTATAGTTGTCACTTTCACATCAAATTTATATGCTAACTTTACAATAATAGATTGGCAGTAGGACTATTTTATTATTATGTTGTAGGGAGTGATTATTTAAGGCCAAAGGGAGGTGATGAGCCATATTGGCCATTTTGTAAAAATTATTAGTAAGGAGGTAATGTTATGATTAAGAAAAGGATGTTAGTTTTTGCAGCTATTGGGATTTTGGTATTAACAATAATGTCTAGTATATTGGTTGCTGGAGCTGAAGAAGTACAAATAATAAAATTAGTCACTTGCATTAGAGAGTTGGATAATGAATTCCACATCAACTGGAAAAAAGGTGCAGATCTTTTTGCAAAAACAGTTGGGATGCCGCATGTAACTCAGACTTGTCAAGGAATCAGCGAAAAACAACTATCTGATTTAAAAGCAGCGATCGTGGCAGCAGGGGAGGAAAAGAATGTCGTCTTTTGTATTGATGCAAATGAAGATGCAGTAGTTCGGCCAATAGTTGAAGCCTGTGAAGAGGCTGGAGTCTATATTGTTAGCGAATGGGGTAAACCTCCAGATATGCACCCATGGGACTATAAATATTGGGTATGTCATTTCGCGGTCGATAGTTTTAAAAATGGCTATGAAATAGCAAAAGTTTTGTTTGAGTCAATGGGTGGTAAAGGAGATATCGTTTGCATCGACGGTATGTTAGGAAATTCCGTTGCTATTCAGAGACATATGGGGCTCATGAAGGCTTTAGAGGAGTATCCAGATATTCGATTGATGGATTCAATGCCCGGAGATTGGGACAGAACTAAAGCATTAAATATAATGGAAAATTTTCTGGTAGCCTATCCCGATATTTCTGGAGTATTTGGTGCAAATGATATGATGGCTTTGGGGGCAATAGAAGCATTAAGATCAGTGGGTCTTGCAGGCAAAGTTAAAGTAATTGGGATTGATGGAGTTAGTGAGGCAATTGAAGCTATAAAAGCAGGAGAGATGGTTGGTACTACTACATCTGATCCGTGGTGGCAGGGAGGCATGGGATTGTCTTTTGCCTATAAAGCCGCGATAGGAGAATTGGATCCAACAACGCTACCAAAAGAGAAACGAGAATTCAACTATGCTTTTGTGATGGTTACCCAAGATAACGTTGAAGAATATGAAAAGAAATATATTACAGGACTCCCTGATTTCGATTACGATGACATTTGGGCTTTTTGGACCAGCTCATTTAAGTACCATGAACTCGAGCCGATTATAAGAAAAAAATTATAATAAGTGATTCATTTATCTGTCTCCTTAATAAAAAATTGGAAATTTAGTCGAGATTTTAGCAAAAGTTAAGGAAAGGCGTTGCTTTACTAAAAATTGCTGCCTTCTTCCCTATCCCTTGTGGATGGGGAGGAAGGCAGCCTCCAGCAAGCGCTAGTGAAGCTGGAAGCCAATTAATCTCTATAATGGATTAGAGTCATTTTATCAAAGGTTATATTACTACATATCTATTTTAATAATAATATTATAAGTCTTTACTAATAAGTAAGGATTGGTGCTATTTTTTAATGGATCCATCGATTAATTCAGAGAGAAGAATATCTTTATAAAAATGAAAAAAAAGAACCCCAATAACAAAAAAATATTAAACTTTCATAGACTTTTTTCAAAGTTAAACGTTCTCATCAAATTATTCTTAACTGGCCCTTTAAGGCCAATTTTAGTTTTAATGGTAATTTATCTTGTAATAGGGTTCTTGAATCCCATGTTTTTTACTATAAGAAGTTTAATATTAATAGCTAAACAAAGTTCTATACTTTCAGTAATTGGCTTAGGACTCACATTTGTTATTTTAGCAGGTGGCATAGATTTATCTGTCGAAGGAGTAATGGCAATAAGTGCTATTGCTTGCAGTTTTCTGATCAGGAATGTTAGAAATAGTAACGATTTTGGTTTGATAGGAATTTTTTTGGCGTTATTACTTGCATCCTTCGTGGGATTTTCAAATGGAGTAATTCATACTAAAGTAAAAATTCCCTCTATCATTACTACTCTAGGTATGTGGTTTATTGCAAGAGGTACAGCGGTAGTGTTATACGGCGGTTATCCCATAAGAGTAAAAGATAGTCTATTGCTCTCTTTGACAAAAGGGAGTACGTTAGGCTTTCCAAATATAAGTATTGTGGCTTTAGTTATGGTCATTTTGGCTTTCTTTTTGGAAAAGTATACTAAACTTGGAAGATATGCCTACGTAATAGGAGGAGGAGAAGAAAAGGCAAAATTGGCAGGTATACCTATAGATAAATACAAGATTGGTATATTTACAGTTGCAGGGTTTTTCTTTGGGGCTGCTGGAATTTTAAATACTGGTCGGATAGGCGCAGGAACAGCTCGAGTTGGAGATGGAACCTTATTGCAGGGCATAGCAGCTGTCGTAATGGGCGGAACAGCTTTAACTGGTGGAACAGGAGGGGTATTTAGAACACTTATAGGTGCTATAACCATTGTAGTAGTAAATAATGGGATGCTAATGTTAGGTGTAAGCCCTTATATTCAACAAGCTGTTATGGGAGTTATCATAATCATAGCGGTCGCAACTAACTTAGATAGAACAAAAATCTCTTTACTCAAATAATTTGCAAGGATTGAAAAACTAGTCAAGGTACAAGAAATTGAATAACAAGAAACGATTAAAGAATTTTAAAAAATTAAATACTCAAACTCTATTATCTCAAGTAATTGCTTTTCAAAAGTCCAAGGTTAGTCCTAATATTATATTAGTTTTGGTACTAATGTTAGTTTGTGCTGTAATGGGTATAATCAATCCCATCTTTCTAAGCTATGCAAATGCTATAATAATATTAACAGAGTTTTCAGTGATTTTTGTTTTGGGAATTGGTGAGACTTTTCCTATTTTAATGGGCGGGATAGACCTTTCTATAGCAGGCGTAGCGACACTTTCAACTATGGCAGTACTCCAATTGCTTAATTTAGGCTTAGGATATTTAGCTTTTCCAATTGCAGTAGCAATTGGAGCGGGCATGGGGTTTTTGACTGGAGTGATACATGTCAAAGGTAAACTTCCTTCTTTTCTCGTTAGCTTGGGTACTATGGGAATAAGCATGGGTATAGCTTATTCACTTTGCCATGGCATGCCCCTTAATATGTCACCAGAACAACTTCATTATCGAGAATGGGTAACTGGATCTCTTTTTGGAGTTCCTAATATAATTCTAAATGCGTTTATTGCGTTTTTCATATGTTTTTTTCTTGAAAGATATACGCGATTTGGTAGATACATTAAGGCAATTGGAGCAGGAGAGAAAGTTGCAAGATTATCAGGCATTCCAGTGGATAAATATAAGATTTTAGGATTTGCACTGTGTGGAGCCTGTGCAGGATTCGCAGGAATTTTACTTACCATGCGTCTATCTGTAGGCTCTCCAAGGTCTGCGGAGCCAATGCTTTTAACGGCAATCGCTGTGGTTGTACTTGGTGGTACATCTATTACTGGGGGTGTTGGGGGAGTACCAAGGACTCTTATAGGAGCATTAATTGTAACAGTTATAAGAAACGGAATGACAATAGGAGATATTAATGTATTTTACCAACAGATTGTTGAGGGCATAATGTTAATAGCGGCAGTAGCAGGCACATTAGATCGCTCGAAGATCCCAATTATAAAATGAAGGCAATTTGGATTCTAACGATTTCTTATAAATTATTAGTAAAAAAGGATTTGTTTCACACTCTACTTGAGAAAGAACAGCAAGGCAATAAAAAGGTTACCTAAGGTTATTTCAAAAAATATATATAAAATACCCTTCTCCGAAGTTTAAATTCGGTTCCATGAATCGAATAACTTAAATAAAGAGAATAATTAAATTGCTTTTTAACTTGTTTAATTAGGAATATTAAACAGTGCATCCCGAATGTCAGTTAATTATAAATCAAATGGGAGAAAAGAAGTCTTACTTAAGATTCTCGAAAGGAAATTAAATGATAGAATCGTACTTAATAGCTGTAGACAGTGGAACAACAGGGACGAAATGCGCAATTTTCAACAATGAGGGACAAATAATTGCTAAAGCTTTCGAACAATCAAAACTTTATTACCCAAAACCGAATTGGGTTGAACAGAATCCGGATGAAATGTATCAATCTGCTATAAATACTATTAGAGAGGCAACACAGAAAGCTCACATTAATAAAAGTAAAATTAGAGCAATATGCTTTGATGGACAAATGGCTGGAATTTGTGGAATTGATAAGAATTGGAATCCAGTCATGCCATATGATTCTTGGTTAGATGGCCGATGCAAGCTTTATACGGACTTAATGAGAAGGCGCGGTGAGGAGTTAATAATAGAAAAGACTGGAACTCCACCAACAACATTTTCTCACGGTCCTAAGATCTTATGGTGGAAAAATGAAAGGCCTGAAATCTTTAAAAATATTTTTAAATTTATTGTGCCGACGGGATACATTGCTGGTAAAATGGCGGGATTGAAAGGCAAAGATGCTTTTATTGATTACACTTATCTTAATTTTACTGGGTATAGTGATTTAAAAAAAGCTACCTGGTCTCCGCAATTGTGTGATTTATTTGAAGTTCCAATAGACAAATTTCCCAAGATCGTTAAACCTTGGGAAGTGATTGGAGAGCTCATTGCAAAATCTGCAGACGAGTGTGGACTAGTCAAGGGGATTCCAATTGTTGCCGGGGCTGGAGATCATCCTGCTGGGGCTTTGGGAGCAGGGATAATCGAGCCACATATGGTTTTTGATATTGCTGGAACTGCCTCTGTTATCTCTAATTGTGTTGATACTTATGTTCCAGATATAAAACAAAAAACTTTGATGTATATAAAATCAGTAATTCCCGGATTATGGCATTTTGTAGGATATATTAATGGAGGTGGATTATGCCTTCAGTGGTTCAGAGATGAATTTGCAAAAGAAGAAATAGCAAGAGCTAAGCAAGAAGGGATTGATGCATTTAATATTTTAGATGAACTTGCTGTTGAAGTTCCTGCTGGTTCAGACTCTATGATATTTATTCCACATCTCAGAGGAAGAGTTTGCCCTAACAATGCTGATATTAGGGGAACTTGGTTGGGTTTTAGTTGGAGTCACAAAAAGAGCCATTTTTATAGATCAATTTTAGAATCAGTAGCGTATGATTATTATTACTTGCTGTTGATGCAGGAAGAACTTTTAGGAAATATCAAATTTAAAGAAGCAAGAGTCATCGGGGGAGGAGCGAAAAGTCAATTATGGAATCAAATAAAATCTGATGTGTTAAATCTTCCGTACGTTCAAGTTAATCAGGAAGAGACTGCTCTTCTTGGCTCAGCAATAATTGGTGGATATGGAGTAGGTATTTTTAACGATATAAGCAAAGCAGTGAGAAGATTTACTAAACCAGTTGCAAGGATTATACCACGCCTTGAGTATCATGAATATTATAAAAATTATGCAGAGTTTTACAAGAACCTTTTAGAGACTTTAGAAGGTAATTTTAGTACATTAACAAAACTTTCTAACATTCCAAAGCCAACAAACAAAATCAAATTTATAAGGAGGAATTTATGAAACTTAGTTTCACGACTTTTGGGTATGGTTCATTTCTTCCCTGGGTGCCTGCTTATACCTTAGAAGAAGCGGTTAAAAGGATTGCAGGGTTTGGTTATGACGGAATTGAAATCGGCGCATCTAGGCCACATGCATGGCCATCTGATCTCGATTTAGAACACCGGAAAAAATTGAAGAAGATGATAAACTCATACAATTTGGAAATTGCGGCTATATGTCCTGTAGTCTATGAATTTAATTTGGCAAGCTGCATAGAAAATGAAAGAAAAGATACTATTAAATATTATGTCGAGTGCCTTCACTTAGCTGCCGATCTTGAATGTAAGGTAGTAGTTTTTGTTCCTGGATGGATTGTGTATCCAACTTCCTACGAAGAAAGTTGGAAGTGGTTAAAAGAAGGAATTCATAAAATTTATGATAAAACAAAAGATTTAAATGTATCGATAGCAATAGAACCAATCAACTCCTATTGGGTAAACCTTGTAACAAGGACTGATGATGCCCTAAGATTAATAAAAGAAGTGAATTTAAAAAACGTAAAAGTCATGTTAGATACACAACATTTATATTTGGAAAGAGAAAATCCGATTGATGCTGTGGAAAAGTGTAGAGAACTCTTGGTTCACGTACATATAGCGGATACAGCTAGTACTTCTCCTGAGAGAGTTGTTACTGGGAAAGGCAGTTTTGGTTTTGAAAGCTTCATAAATGTTCTAAAAAAAGTGGAATATAAGTATTATCTTTCAGCAGAATTATGGGGGCCTAATCCCGATCAAATTGCACTCGAAAATATAAAATACCTAAAAACCCTGATATAATATTAATGAAAGCTAAATGTAAGAGAAAATAGTCGCGAGAAATTATTGAAGTTAACAAGATTTTAGCAAAAAGTAAAGTGGCTTTTTTAATTGTAAGTATCCTAAGAGAAGGTTACAGTGAATATTGACTGCCTCCAAAAAATGAAGAGAACCAAGATGTATTGCATCCTGAGGAGATTTCTTAGGGTGTTTTACACTTGCATCAGGGTTAAAGGTCCTATCTAAAAGTTCTTATAAGTTTATTATCTTGAAAAATGTATAGCCCAAAGTTAGGTGGAAATGAAGTCTAAAAAGGTAGATTACTGAAAGTAAAAATTGGTAAGCCTTTCAGAATTCTGTGAAAGCTAATTCTTTGTAAAGGAAGGAAATTTAGGTGCTTGTTAGACAAGATACTGTTCTTAGAGTGGAAAATATTTCAAAAAGTTTTTCCGGAGTCCAAGCCTTAAGTAATGTAAGTTTGGAACTTAAGGAAAATGAAATAATAGGGTTAGTTGGCGAAAATGGCGCTGGTAAATCTACGTTAGTGAAAATATTGGCAGGCGTGTACTCGAAAGATGCAGGGGAGATTTTTATTAAAGGTAAAAAAACGACACCAAAAAATGTTAGAGAAGCAGAGGAATTGGGAATTGGAATGATATCTCAGGAGCAATCCGTATTGCCGAATATTACTGTAGCCGAGAATATTTTCTTGGGCCGGATGGAAAAATTCACAAGATTTGGAGTGATAAATTGGAGAAAATTGAATCAGGAAGCTAAGAAACAATTAGAAAAGATACGATGCCCTGTTAGTTGGAGAGCATATACTGGACACCTTGAATTTGCTGAAAAACAGATGGTTCAGATAGCAAAAGTCTTGTATCTCGAAGAAATTGTTCATGGGCCAATAATAATTTTAGATGAGACTACTTCGGGATTATACCAAAAAGATATAGATATTCTTTTTAAGATTATGAGAGAGGTAAAAAAGAAAGCCTCAATTATTTTTATTTCCCATCGCTTAAATGAGGTATTAGAAATAACTGATCGAATTTATGTCTTAAAAAACGGCAAAAATGTTTCAACACAAAAAACTCATGAAGCTAGGACTGAAAAATTATTTAGTCTAATGGTAGGCAGGGAACTCACAAGTAAATACTATCGGGAAGAACAACAGGTTAATTATGATAATGAAATTGTCCTAAGTGTTAAAAATTTATCGAAAAATAACATCTACTATGATATTTCTTTTGATTTACATAAAGGTGAAGTTCTTGGTTTAGCTGGTGTAAAAGGATCTGGGCGAGAAGAATTATGTAAAACTCTTTTCGGAATCATTAGTCCAGATGAAGGGAATATATATATAGGTGGAAAGAAAAGAATGATAAAATCACCAATCCATTCAATTACATTAGGAATTGGCTACCTACCTGTAGACAGAGTAGAAGAGGGGATAATATTATCACTAAACGTTGCAACTAACATAACCCTTTCCAGCACGGACTTAATAATAAAAAACGGATTATTGGATTATAAAATTGAAAAGGAAATAACGCAAAAATGGATTGATAAACTTAGGATCGTGACTCCAGGGATAGATACATTATGTTTGAACTTAAGCGGAGGTAATCAACAAAAAGTGGTTCTAGCTAAATGGTTGGAGGCAAGGATGCGTGTGCTTATATTTATTTGTCCCACTCGAGGTTTAGACATAGGGAGTAAAGAGCAAATTTATGATTTGATAAGACAGCTGGCAAACCAAGGTATTTCAATAATACTGATTGCCGATTCACTAGAAGAATTAATAGGGCTAAGCACTACTATTATTGCAATGAAAGATGGGAAGATAGGAAAGACCTTTGATGCTCCTTCGGGAGGAAAGCCTAAACAAGTAGATTTAATACGATATATGTTATGATTTCACTTTAGTCTTGCTTCCATAGGATTTAAGATTTCTTTAAATTCTAAATGCTCGCCCCGGACGATTAAGACTTTGGAAAAAGTTGTTTCAAAAAGCCAGGAAAGTATAGATAAATTCTTTCAATTGGATTTTGGAGATCCATTTTTACTCTTATATTTACTTTAATGGGAGAGTCATTTAGATAAAGATGATTTTCTTTTATTTTTTCTTAAGAATATCAGACACTTATCTATCTGTAAATCTTACGAATCTGAGGAGGTTTAAAAATGCAAAAGAGTTATACCGCTGAGAATAAATTTTCAAATATTGATAGTATCGATAATATTAAGCAAATAGATAAGTATGGCTATATTAATATTGTAAGAAGTATGCCTGAACAACTGAATGAAGCCATAGAAAATTATTCCATAAATTATAGAATAAAAATTGTTCCGAAAAAGGTGCTTATTCTTGGTGTAGGTACATCAGTTATTTCAGGTTTAATTATACAAGAGTTTTTGAGTGAAAGAATCAACATTCCAGTAATTGTTTCAGATAGTTATTATTTACCAAATATCATTTTGAAGGATACATTAATTCTTGTTATGAGTTATTCAGGAAATACTGTTGAAGTAATTAATTTATTACATCAATTGCTAACACGAGACTTGAATTTGAATATAGTAGTACTGTCAGGAGGGGGGAACCTAGAAAAATTAACTCGAGAGAATAACTTGTCCTTTATTAAAACAAAAAGATTAGAGCCTGAAAAACGTACTGTTTTGCCATATTTAGCTATTCCTATGTTGTTGGCTTTAAACGATATATTTAGTTTAGGTCTAAATACAAACTATTTCGATAAAATTATAAAGGAAATATCATTGCTAAGAGATGAAATCGACGTTTCTTGTAAGATGGAAGAAAATATTGCTAAATATATGGCGTCGAAAATGTTTAATAAAATACCATTTATATATACCTCCAAAAGTTCTATTTATCCTGTAGCTGTAAGATGGAAATTTCAGCTGAATGAAAATAGTAAAGTATTTGCCTTTTCTAATTATTTACCCAATATTAACCATAATGAAATCATGCCTTGGCGATATATGAATTGTGCAAGTTTAGGATCTTTTGCTGTAATTTTTTTAAGGGATATAGATGATGAAGTTTATATATCGGAAGGGGTTAATTTTACGAAAAAAGTAATTCAGGAAAGCAAGGTAAAAATTTTTGAGGTGTATTTAAGAGGTTCAAATATTTTAGAAAAAATATTTAAAGGTGTTTTAATTGGTGATTTTGTAAGCTATTATCTTGCGATTTTGAGAAATATAGATCCTTCGGACGTTTCGGAAATAAGTCGAATAAAAACTGTTAATTGGCCAAAAAGGAGGCTATGAAAAGTGAAAGCAGCGATTTTGCTTAAACCAGGAGTATTAAAAGTTAGAGAAATAGAGACTCCGAAATACGAAGATAACGAGGTATTAGTAAGAGTAAAGAGGTGTGGGATTTGTGGTTCGGATATTTCACGAGTCTGGGAAGCCGGTGCTCGTAAGTATCCTATAGTGTTAGGTCATGAGTTTTCTGGAGATATTTACGCTATAGGAAAAGGAGTAAAAAGCTCAAACTTAAAGAAAGGGGATAGAGTTACAGTAATGCCTTGTATTCCTTGTAAGAAATGTAGATTTTGTTTGGAAGGAAAATATTTTCACTGTACAAACTACAATTTTCTAGGTTCAAGACGTAATGGAGCGTTTGCTGAATTTATAAATATTAGTTATGAAAATGTAGTGCCATTAAGTAAAGGGATTTCTTATGAAGAAGGTATCTTTTTAGAACCTTTATCTGTTTCTTTACACGCTCTCAAGAAAGTAGGTAACATCATTGGTAAAGATATAGCTATTTTCGGACTTGGGACAATAGGAAATTTAATTGCTCAATGGGTGAAATTAATGGGAGCGAGAAAAATTTTTTGTGTAGAAACAATTAAGAAAAGAGTAAATATAGCCAAACTTTTGAGTTTGGGGAAGCCGATTAGTCCTTATGAGACAAAGGTAGTCGAGACTATTTTTGATAATACAGAAGGAGAGGGGGTTGATGTTGCGATAGAGTGTAGTGGCTCTATTGAATGTACAGAACAGGCGTTCGAAGTAGCTAAAAAAACTGGAAGTGTATTAATTATCGGATGGATTTGGGAAAAGAAAGGAAACTCTATGATTAACACTAAGATTTTTGAAAACATAGTTAGAAAAGAGTTGCAAGTTTTTGGAAGTATAGGATATGACTCTAATTTAATGGTTCCACGAAGTTGGGAATTTTGCATTAATTGTTTATATGAAAATAAAATCTCTGTTGAGCCCCTTATAACTCATAGTTTTAAATTAGATGATGTGGAACATGTTTTTAAAATGATCCGAGAAGGAAAAGAGGAGCATATGAAAATATTATTAGAACTTTGATATGAGTGATTAATGAATAAAAAAGTTTTTAATTTTGTTCATGTGTCAAATAAAAATGTATTTTCAAGGGAGATAAACTGAGAGAACAAAATGAATAAAAAGATTAGTAGTTTCTGCCTAAACCAAAATTTAACGATGCAATTAATAAAATTACGTGGATTTGGTTTAAAGACCTTAGACAAGCAGACCATCGCTGTATTAGAAAGATTAGGTACACTTACCCGAGGGGATATATTAAAGATGACTACATTGGCTGAATCAGGGCATCCTGGAGGGTCTTTATCTTCTGTTGATATATATCTAATCTTATATTCTTTTGCGAATATTGATCCCAAGAATCCTTATTCCCCTGACCGAGATCGAATAATAGTTAGTCATGGCCATACTTCTCCAGCTGTATATGCAGTCTTGGGACGATTAGGTTTTTTCGAAGTCAATGTTGCTATTGGTACTTACCGAAGGATTAACAGCGTATTTGAAGGACATATAGATAAAGCAGTTCCCGGGATAGAATGGACTACAGGTAATTTAGGTCAAGGACTTTCGGTAGGATGCGGTTTTGCCTTAGCCAATAAGTTAAAAGGAAAAGAAAACCAAATATTTGTAGCTATGAGCGATGGAGAGCAAACAAAAGGACAGATAGCTGAGGCTAGGCGTTTTGCAAAAAAATATAAACTTAATAATATTACCGTAATTATTGATCACAACGGTTTTCAAATAAACGGTCCTATTTACGAAGTAATGCCTCAACACATTAAGGAAAATTATTTAGCTGATGGTTGGAAAGTTCTCGAAATCGACGGCCATAATTTCCAAGATATCTATCGAGCTTTAAGGGAGGCAGTAGAAACAAAAGATATCCCAGTAGCTATCCTTGCTCATACTGTGTTAGGTAGAGGAGTTTCTTTTATGGAAAATAAAGTTGAATTTCATGGGGAACCTCTATTGAGGGAACAATGCCAGTTGGCTCTTTTGGAGTTGGGATTAAAAGATGATTTGGAATATTACCTTTCTCAGCACAATAAAATAGGCAGAATAAGTTATAAAGAACGACCTGTAGAGACAGTACATTTGGATGTAGGCAGTCCCCATACTTATACAAAAGTAAACAAACTGGAAAATCGAACAGCCTTTGGGGAGGTGATGAAGGATCTAGCAAAATTAAATTGTGCACGACGCTATTCCAGTTCTATCGCAGTATTAGACTGTGATTTGGCAAATTCTGTAAGAACCGATGGTTTTGCAAATATCTGCCCAAAAAACTTCTTCCAAGCCGGGGTCCAGGAACACAATGCTGCTACTATCGCCGGCACTCTTTCTACTCAAGGTATTCTTACCTTCTTCGCCGATTATGGTGTCTTTGGGATAGATGAAACTTATAATCAACACCGACTTAATGATATTAATAATACTAACCTTAAACTAGTTTGTACTCATTGTGGTTTAGACGTGGGCCCAGATGGAAAAACTCATCAGTGCATCGATTATATAGGAATAATTAATAATCTTTATGGGTATAAAATCATTATTCCTGCCGATCCTAATCATACTGATAGGGTAATTAGATATATTGCTCTCCAACCAGGCAACTTTTTAATAGGAATGGGGCGATCAAAAGTCCCAATAATTCTTACTGAAGAAGGAAAACCCTTCTTTGGAAAGGCCTATCGTTTTCAATATGGAAAAATTGATGTAGTTCGAAAAGGGGATCAAGCTACTATTATTACTATGGGAAATATGCTTCATCGGGCAATTGAAGCTTGGGGAAAATTAGCTGAAAAGAACTACCGAGTGCGAATCCTTAATCTTTCTTGTTTAAGTGAGGTAGATACTAAAGCTATAAAGGAAGGAGCTGAAACGGGAATTATTGTAATATATGAAGACCATAATATAAAAACTGGAATGGGAAGCATCGTGGCTAATGTTATCGCAGAAAACTCACTTCGAGTTCGATTTGTAAAAATGGGAATAACCGCATATGGAACCTCTGGTAAGCCAGAGGAGTTATTTAAGGTGCAGGGTTTAGATGTAAATACCTTAATAGGAGTAGTAGTGGAGGAAATAGAAAAAAATGAGCTAGGAAGCAAGCGCCGATTTCGTTAAAACCTCAATAGGTTTCAATCCTGTAGGAGCAGCAGTAAAAGCTGTCAGATTGATGAGGGAGGCTAAAGAATCACAATTGGGGTTATGGAACAATTATGCATACCGTAGGATAGACAGTGTGTTTTTTCATTAAAGAACCTTTTAAAAAAAACTCAAAAATCACCTTTTTTATAGGGAGAAAGGAGAGAATAGTGGAAAAGATAAAAGCTGCGATTATGTATGAAGTGAATGATATTCGTATCGAAGAAGTTGAAAGACCTAAAGTTGGTATGAATGAAGTAATGCTGAAAGTAAAAAGTGTTGGTATATGTGGTTCAGACCTTCATTATTACAAACATGGTAGAATTGGCAAAGTTACGGTAAACCAACCAATTATTTTAGGACATGAAACTGCGGGAGAGATTGTAGAAATTGGAAAAAATGTCAAGGAACGGCATGTAGGAGATAGAGTAATAATAGAGCCAGGAACACCTTGTGGTGTATGCAAAATGTGTAAAACGGGTAGATATAATCTTTGTCTTGATATGATTTTTAGAGCACATCCTCCTACTCATGGGACTTTTGTTGAATTTTTAGTTTGTCGATCTGACCTAGTTTTTCCAATTCCAGATGATATGTCTTTTGAAGTAGGAGCCATGTTAGAACCGCTTGCTGTAGGAGTATATGTTTCAGGACTGACAAATACAAAGCCTGATGATACCGTAACAATTTTAGGTAGTGGGCCTATTGGTTTATCAATTTTACAAGTAATGCGAGCAATAGGCGTTAGTAAAATATTTATTACCGATTTATTGGAAACTCGCCTAGAATTAGCTAAAAGATTAGGAGCTACTGCAGCTATAAATGTTTCTATTAAAGATCCAGTAAAAGAGATAATGGATTTGACAAATGGTAATGGAACAGAAATTGTAATAGAAGCTGTGGGCGATCCTAAAACTTATTTTATAACTACAGATATAGCTGCGATGGGGGGTACAATTATCTTTGTCGGAATGGCTAGTGAAACTGTTTTTCCTATAAACGTTGACCAAATAGTTTCTAAGGAATTAACCGTGAAAGGAAGTTTTAGATATGCAAATGCCTTTCCTAAAGCAATTGCGCTAGCTGCTAGCGGAAAAGTGGACATGGGTGCATTAATTACTCATCGATATCCTTTTGAGAAAATAAAAGAAGCAATGGATTGCGCCTATGAATGCAAAGATAAAGCAATAAAAGTTGTAGTTAATTTTTAATGATTAGGAAGTTATATAATTCAATCTTCGCTGATATAGAAAAGTAAAGTATTTAAAGAAAATATGTCGAAAAATTAGTTTTTTTATGAATTCTCAGGGAAAATTAACTAAATTCTTACATATTTTATACTCAAGCTAAATTTAATACTTGCTGAGTTCATTTTCTGGCAGCAATTATCGTACTAATGATAGTGACAATCCTAGCAGTAGCTAATTTTATCATCTGCTTGGTCTCTATTAAGTGAATATAATGAGAATTTAGCAAAATATAGTATTTTATAAGTTCTTAATAAAAAATAAGGTAAAGGAGGGATAGGAAATGTATCCTAATAAAAGAAAGGCTGCTGTTTTCTATGGAGTCAATGATATTAGAATTGAAGAACTAGATATGCCTCAGGTCGGAGCTAACGAAGTTCTTATCCAGAATAAAGCTGTTGGTATTTGTGGCTCAGATGTACATTTTTACAAGGAAGGTCAGATTGGACCTTATATACCTAAGCCTGGACATATTTTGGGACACGAATGTGCTGGTATTATTATTGCTGTTGGTGAGGAAGTAAAAGATAAGAAAGTGGGTAACAGAGTGGCTATCGAACCTGGTATCGCTTGTGGTCGTTGTGAATTATGTAAAAAAGGTAAATATAATCTTTGTCGCAAAATGTTGTTTATGTCACACCCAGATCCGCTTCATGAAGGAGCTTTTGCAGAATATATAGTTCAACCAGCTGAATTTACGTATTTATTAGCTGATCACATAAGTTATGAAGAAGGCGCCATGGCAGAACCGCTATCTGTTGCCATGCAAACTATAAAGAGAGGTCATTTAACTCCAGGGGATACCATAGCGATTTTAGGCAGCGGTCCGATAGGGTTGTGTATACTTCTAGCTGTTAAAGCTGCGGGAGCTTCAGAGGTTTACAATACTGATCAGTATGACTATCGTGTAGAATTTGCAAAGAAGTTTGGTGCAACAGATGCTTTTAATTCTGATAAAGAAAATGTAATAGAAAATATTATGAGTGCAACTAATAATCGTGGTGTTGATCTCGTTATAGAAACGGCGGCTCAGGCTCAAACTTATGAGCAATCAACTAGTCTGGCTACTCGTGGTGGAAGAATTGTGTTAGTAGGTATGTCATCAGAGACACATTTTCCCATTAGTGTTTTTGACATTATTGACAAAGAACTCGATATTTCCTCTGTTTTCCGATATGATAATGTTTATGGAGTAGCTGTATCTTTAATCAACAACGGTTCAGTACCAATTAAAAAGATAATTACTCATCATTTTGATTTTAAAGATGTTTCTAAAGCACTGGATCTAGTTCATGTGCGTGGTGATAAAGTAATTAAAGCTGTAGTTACTTTTTAGTTTTCTTAAATTTTAGTATAGAAGATACTTAAATTATCTTTGTATTTTCGTTTGATTAAAAGGGAGGAGAAAAGAAATTTTAGCTGCAATTTATAAAGGGAGAAATAAAATTGATGTAGAAGAAGTTCCAGTGCCGGAAATCAATGAAAATGAATTACTAATAAAAGTTAAGGCTTGTAATATTTGTGGTACCGACATTAAGATATTACAGTATGGATATCGCCAAATGAAAGAAGAAGAACATAGAATTTTAGGGCATGAAGTGGTAGGAGAGGTTGTTAGAAAAGGGGAAAATGTATCTTTATTTAACTTAGGAGATAGAGTTGCTATAGCCCCCAATATCGGATGTGGTCATTGTTATTTGTGTGCAGAAGGATATAACAACTTATGTAGCGATTATGAGGCATTTGGAGTTAGTCTGGATGGTGGATTTGCTGAGTATATGAAAGTTACAGAGAAAGCGATTATTGGTGGAAATCTAATGATAATACCTGAAAATCTTGGTTTTCTTGAAGCTTCAATTAATGAACCCTTATCATGTGTGTATAATGCTTATGAATCTCTGAAAACTGGCCCAAGTGATAGTGTTTTAATTATAGGTGCTGGTGCTATTGGTCTACTTCATTTAATTCTTTCAAAAATAGCCGGGGCAAAAAAGGTAATGGTTTCAGATATTAGTGACGATAGGTTAAAAATAGCTAAAAAATATAGAGCAGATGTTATTTTAAATCCTTCGAAAGTTAATTTAAAAGAGGAAATATTTATTCATACTGGGGGAAAAGGAGCTGATGTAATAATAACTGCTTGTTCAATTCCATCTGTTCAGGAGGAAGCCCTGGATTTAGCTGCCAAATTGGGAAGGATTAATTTTTTTGGAGGGTTACCCGAAGGTAAAGATAGTATTATGTTTAAGTCTAATATTGTTCACTACAGGCAGTTAAAGATAACAGCAACCACAGGATCAACTATTTCACAATTTATAAAATCAATGGAAATTTTAGAAAATAAAAATTTTGATATCCAAGGGTTAATTACTCACACATTTAGCCTAAAAGAAATTGATGACGCTTTTGAGAAAGTAATTTCTGGGGAAGGATTAAAAATCGCAATAATACCTAAAGGTAATTAAAAAAGCAGAGGAAAGAAAATTGGAATTAGATTATTTCGAACCGCTTAATTCTAATATAGAATTAGAAAAAACGAAGTTAAATCCGGAAGGAGAAGTAATTATCAGGAGGTTAAGTGGTATGATAGGCATGTTTCAGGATAAAGAAGCAACGAAAGAAGTTTTGAAGAAAAATCCTATTATACATAAGTTTTATAATGTTCCGATTCCGAAAGAAGAGGGGCATTTACAGCATTGCATTAGTATAGTTTTTCCTGGGAAAATAGGCAATGAGTATTATATGACAAAAGGGCATTTTCATAAAATAAAGGATACAGCTGAAATATATCTGACTTTAAAAGGCAGGGGTAAATTGCTTATGCAAACACCTGACAAAAAATCAAAAGTTGTAGACATGAAGGAAGGGACCATTTCTTATATTCCCCCTTGCTGGGCACATAGAACCTTTAATATAGGAGATGAACCATTAATCTTTTTTGGTGTATATCGTGGTGATGTTGGGCATGATTACGGAATTATTGAGAAAAAAGGTATAGCTTAAATTGTGGTTGAAGGAAACGCTAAACTATTAATAAAAAACAATCCTAATTACTAATTTATGGATTGTGTGTCAGGTGACAGTTCTTTGATATACTTTTAAGATAAAATAAATAAAAAAGCCAAACCTATTATTATATTAATAAGGGATAAAATCTCGGAAAAGTATTATAAAGTAACCTGAAGAATTTTTTTAATAGGTCTGGCCTTTTAATGATTTAACTTTATTCAATTTTTCCCAACTCTACTTTTACTCCTGCTAATTCTTTCTGCACTTCCGCAAAGCGCAGAGAGCAATACTCCCGGTTCTGCTGATTTAAGCTGGTAATAGTATTGTGTATCTCTTTGGTATTCTCCAGGACCTGCCGATATCCTTCTTTCTGGGCAACTACTATCTCCTGCATAAATCTGTCGATACGAAAGATCAAGAGTATCGATAAGGCGATAGGGAAGCCCTGGTTGGCAATCACTTCAGACAATGTCTTAACATCCATTAATTCACTCCTTTCTCAAAAAGGGAAACAAAAGTGCCAGGCACCTTTGTTTCCCTTTTACTCCCTCCAGCGGGCGCGTTTGGTGGGCCGCACATCC
>SDBT01007090.1_pt1 | contig 18497 bp, 19 predicted proteins | sample 2277101 | NCBI WGS metagenome assembly SDBT01 (sample SAMN10404973, study PRJNA504765) | marine sediment metagenome | isolation source: marine sediment core GS10_PC15, 103 cmbsf | place: Arctic Ocean: Southern Knipovich Ridge | collected 2010
GGCGGAGCCCCCGGCGACAATAGCAACCGCATTCGCTGCCGACACCTTCTTCTTCTCGATTCGGGAGACCGACAGGCCCCCGAGACTCCTTGTTTATACCATCTTGGGCGGTCGAGGTCGCGGTCGGGGGGCACACGGTGGGTACGCGGGAGCTGGGGTGGGGAGCATCGGCGCCCTAGCCGGTGCGACCCAGAAACGCACGAGGGCCATTGGCGCGTGGGTGCCACTGCTGCATATGTGCAGTCTCAGCAGCTCACAGCCCGGGGTCGCACCGGCTAGGGCGCCGATGCTCCCCGGGCTCTCAATCTCTGCCTAGTTATCGGGCCTTGATGGTGGCTTCAGCAACTGGGCGGCCCCGACCTCCTCGAAACGCGTGAGATCGGTCCAAAACGTGCCTTCGCCGGCGAAGAATATCCGGATCGACTTGGGCTGGAAGTTCTCCGCGAAGGTGTACAGGTTGAACGCGTGCGGGCTGCCGAATGCGTCCACCAGCATCTTGTACCCCGCGGCCTCGGCGGCCTTCTTGAACTTCTCGACGTCGGTTCGGGCCTTGCCCAGGATTTCCGTTCGCTTGGCGTCCAGCAGGGCGACCTGCTTCTGAATCGCGGCGACAGCCAGGGCTGTCCGGGCGTCGATCTCGGCGGCGCTCTTCTCGCCTTCGGCCCCGATGTCGGCGACGATCACGCGAGTCTCTCCCTTGATCGTCTCCTGGGCGATCTCCACCTGCTTGCGGACTTCCTCCAACTCGGCCTTGACCACGGCCGCGTCGCGCTGCTTTTCCTTGGTGATCTGGGCTTCGACGGCGACGTAGCTCTGCTGGATGGTCCTCTTGAGGTCTTCAGTGACTTCATCGCCAGTGGGTCCGCCCTGCGGAGCGTGGACCTCGATCTCGCGCACGAGCGAGAGCAGGATCTCGATGTTCTTCTGGCGGCACACCCTTTGCAATTCCGCGGTCATGTCACTCTGGAACTCCTCCCGCTTTTCGCCGCGGATGAAGTCGCGGGCGCTGTAGGTCGAGCCGATGTTGCGGCAGATCGAGCGAAGTTGGGGGCCGATGACCTTGTCCAAGACCCGATCGATGTTGCCGAATTCGTTGATGGTCTCCGCCGCGTGCTGCGGGTGTATTCCCCAGACCACGGTGACACCGACCTTGATCAGATATCCCGTATCGGACGGGAAGCTGATGCGCATGTTCTCGGCTTCGCTCACCTTGATCTGCGAATACTCGTTGAACCCGATCTCGATCAGCGTCACTTTTTGCAACATGGGGTTGATGAAATATACGCCTGGCTGGATGACGTCCCGCAGAGTGCCGCGCTCGCCGACCAGGGCGAGCGGTCGGACGAAGGTCCCCGCCTCAGCGCCGGGCTGGGTGGTCGCCGTTTCCGGGTCGCCGCCCAGTGGCTCGGAGCCGCCCGCGGACGCCTGTTGATCGCCGAAGAGATTGGTTATCACGCCGACGAAGCCGGCCGGGATGACCACGGCGGGATGCAACTTGACGGTGAACACGTGCGGATTGATCTTGTACGTGCCGGGCGTGAGCACCTCTTCCAGAATGCCGGTCATACCGGATTCGCGGGTCACGATGGTCCGGCCCGGCGGCGGCTTCTTGCCCACCTTGCGGGTGACAACTCCAATCTTGGGAAATTCACCTTTGAACGTGAAGGTACCGGCCCGCAACTGATCGCGCTGGCGGTCGTCCAACGTGTGAATCCACTCCCAAGTGGCGGGGTTGCCGGAGGGAATGACGGTCAGATCCACCAGCTCCCACTTGTAGCGGATGGGGTCACGAAAGTGTCGGCCCGGGCCGAGGACATCAAGCTGGATACCGCTTTGCCCCGGCTCCGTGGCCACGAGCTGGTCGGGCGGCAACGTCGAACCCATCTTGCGAATCAGCACCGCGCACTTGTCAGGGGGCACAGGGATGCGGCAGGCGAACCAACCAATCGTCAGAACCAACATAACCACGATCAGCACGACACCGATGATCAAGCCTATGAATCGAGGGATCATTTGCCACCTCCTTGCGGGGCCTTGCCCCCGAATCGCTGGAATTCCTTGAAGATGTCGGCGAACGGGCCATCAGTGTTCGTCAGAATCGACTGGATCGCAGGAGCGACCTTGATCACGAAGAACTGCTGGGCGTAGGTGTACCCGTCACCGAAGGCGGCCACCGCGTCCTTGAGCGGCTCCGCCCGGGCCTGATACTCGAAGAGAATCACGTTCGCCTCGGCCCGGCCACGGGAGATCACGGCCGCCGCCTCGTTCTCGGCCGCCTCGAGAGTGAGCTTCGCGACCTCCAACTCGCGATTGGCCTTGGTGATGGCCACGACCTTGCGTTGCTCGGCCTCCTTGGTGATCGTCACCACCTCGCGGCGGGCATCTCCAACGGCCATGTTCTGCTGCTGCATCTCCTGCTGCTCGACCAGCAGGGCCTCGGACCTCGCCTCCGCCTTTTGGTAGGTGGAGCGTTCGATTTCCTGGTCGGCCTGTTCGCGTTGACTGATCAAGGCGGAGATCTCGTCCGGCAGTTGGATGTCCCGAATCAGCGCCGCCTTGATCTGAATCCCCCGCTTGCTACACTCCTTACGCAGCTCTTCCAGCAAATGCACCTGAAACGCCGTCCGCGTCGTGCCGCTGATAAACTCACGAGCCTTCAGCTTGGACCCCTGGATTCGGGCGATGCTTCTGGCATATGGGAGGATGATCTTGCTGAGAATGTCCTCCTTGTCCCCGAAGGCCACCGTCACCCAGGCGACATGCCCCGGGTGTATCGCCCATTCGATGGTCCCATCGATGCCGATGGTGAAGCTGTCGCTCGACGGGAAGTGGATGGCATCGTCGCCGAGCATGTCATACTTTTGGCTGCGAACGTCAACGATCTCGATCTGCTTGAGGTAGGGGTTGTAGTACTCGAGCCCCGGATCGAGCGTGTTCTGTTGCACGCCCTTTTCGCCCACGCCCACGGTGTAGGTGTTCTTGTCGATTGGGTCCGTTCCGCTGAGCAGGGTGACGACGCCGACGTGGCCCGGCGGAATCTGAATCGCCGGGAACTTCTGCACCTCGTAGGCCAGCAGGTTTATGTTGTGACGTGCGGGCTGGAGGATCTCGGCGACCGGCCCACGCTCGTCCGGCTCGGTGGCGACGGTCTTGGGGAACGGCAAGGGTTTGCCATAACGCCGAATCTTGATGCCCACCTCGTTCTGTTTGATCAAGGTCGCCTTCTGAACGATCGTCTTGTATGAGTACGGATTGAAGAAGTAGCGCTTTTCACCCCGCACCTCGTATTGGATGCCCTTGTACGAGTCTCGGACATCTTCCTCGTCTTCACCGGTCAGCTCGGCGATCTTCTTGACCAGCTCCGGGTAGAGCACGACCTGGTCGCCGAATTCGTCCCGCAATTCCACGGGAAGCACCTTGCCGGTCTTGTTCACCAGGACGAGGATCTCGTTGGCATTGACCTCGACCCTGACGACAAACCACAAAACCGCCAGCCCCCCGACGGCCAGAAAAGCCGCCCCGCTGGCCACAATCGCCCAAATGGGCAAACGATACTTGGGGATTGACGGCCTTACCCGCCCTGGAATGTCACCTGACATGATGGTTCCTTTCCGAGAAATTCACCGGAGCCTTGGGGACAGCCCCGGGCTCCGAATTGTCGCTAGCTTACGATAGCTCCGCGCCACATTTGCGGCAGAACTTGGCGTCCGCCTGGTTTTTGGCCTCGCATTGCGAACAGACTAGCCGTCGTCTCGAGCGCTGCACACCATAACGGATCATGATCACGCCCGCGACCAGGCAGATCGTCATAAACAACAAAATAATCGTGGTCATCGGACCCATGAAAACTCACCGCCGGAGCCGACGAATCGCCGACCCGCCATCCTTTCATCCTTGAATATAGCCCATGTGGAGAAAAGCGAAATTATAAATCCCGTCACTGCTTAGAACGCCTGACGTTACAGCGCCACCTGGTGTCCAGCCAGCCTTGAAGATGCGGGTTGGGGAGCATCGGCGTCTCGCCGGTGCGACCCTGAAGATGCGGGTTGGGGAGCACCCGCGTGTCGCCGATACTCCCCGACCCGCGTTCTTGGGTTTGGCGGCACGCTCATGCGGCCCAATCACAGGGTGATGACCTTGTCGGCTGCTCTCATCGTGGCCAGAATCTCATCCATGCTGCTCGGTTTCTCGATAATGAGTTTGCCGACCAGGTCGAAGTGTTCGACGCATGTGCCGCAGGCCAGGATGTCGACGCCGTCATCGTGCAGCAGCTCGAGTTCTCGGGCCACGAACGAATCGACTTTGGCAAGCTGGACTCCCGCGTTGTAGAGGACGATCGCATCGAGATCGGGAAAGGCGTGGAGCTTTCGGAGGCACGTAGCCAGGATTTTCCGACCCAAAGTCTCGTCACCACTGCCCATCTGGGCCTGATTGAGTACGACCACTGTCGCCATGAGCGTCTCCTAAGCGAAACTCGGGGGGCCTGGCCCGCCGCGTGCGAGCTCTGGCAGGCATTTACAAACCGTTTCCTACGATAGCATGATATGATTATGATACTAGTGCGGGCTCGCGGCCGACGAGGGTATCGTCGGGGCGGCCTGACAGTTGGCGGCCGGATCGAAAGCCTCCGGCCGGAACCCCAGAGGATGTAGCCGCGAATGGTCTCCGATTTTCCCGATTTGGGTAGTACGTCGAGCACTTACGCGGGATCCGATTTTCATCGGACCGGCTGTCATCCGGACGGCTCCGGCGGCCGAGGGGGGGGCAAGGGCCAGACAAGCTGCGCCGTTCGTTATGGCCTTCTGGGCTATGTGGGAGAATTCCGATACGCCAAGGGTATCTTGTCCTGTTGCGGGGCGAAGGTTGTCGTTCAGACCAACCGAGGCATCGAGATCGGCCAACAGCTCAGTCTCACGTGCAGCGGCTGCGATCAATCGATTGACCATCGCCAAATGGTCGCTTTCGGCAGGGCCAGTGGCACAGAGGCCCTGCAGCTCAGGGCCGGACGAATCCTCCGCCAGGCCACGCAGCAAGACTTGCACGAAGAAGAGAAGATCAACGCCGACGCCGCCGGGAAGCTCGTCCGGGCTAGAGATCTGGCGAACCAAAAAAGCCTGGAGATGAAGTTCGTCGCCTGTGAGCATGTCTTCGGCGGTGAGCGGATCGTATTCCACTTCATGTCCGAGAGCAGGATCGACTTCCGCGACCTGGTTCGCGATCTCGCACACGAATATCACACGCGAATCGAAATGCACCAAGTCGGGTCTCGCGACGAGGCTCGACTCGTGGCTGATTATGAGATTTGCGGGCGGGAGTGCTGCTGCAAGAACTTCCTCAAGAAGTTGCGCCCGGTATCCATGCGTATGGCCAAATTGCAGAAGGCGACGCTCGATCCATCAAAAGTTTCCGGACGTTGCGGCCGCCTGCGGTGCTGCCTGCGTTATGAGCACGAAGGCTATGAAGAGCTCAACAAGCAGCTCCCCAGGGTGAACACGCGAGTTCGAACCGAACGCGGTATCGCCACGATCCGAGATCGCCAAGTATTGACTCAATTGCTCACGTTAATCTACGATGATAACGACTACGTCGAGTCGGTTCACCTGGATGATGTTCTCGAGACCGGGCTGCCCAAGAAGGCGCCGGGGCCGCCGCCGCCGCCGCCGGCACGCGGGAGCGGGGCTAGAAGGAACGCCGGGGATAGAAGATCGGATGCGAGATCCTCCGATCGTCGGGCGGACGACGCCGCGCCTCCATCGGGAGACGCGCCATCCGGGTCGGAGCCCAAGCGAAGCCGACGACGTCGATCCGGACGAGGCAAAGCCCGGGGGGAAGGCACGACCCAGCCCCGCGCCGAAGCCGGCTCCGCTCAGGGAGCGACCGGCGCGGAAGGCGCCGACAGGCCGGACGGCGAGGCCCCGCCCAGGAAGAACGACAAGAGGGATGAGGCCCAGACCCAGGATAATGGCGCTACCCCGCCCACCGGCGACCAGGCGTCGGCATCGCCTTCTGATACCGGGTCCGCGCCACGCGCTAAGCGTCGCAGGCGTCGTGGCAAGCGCGGCCGACGCGACGGGCCGGCGGGGGGTGAAGGCGGCAGTCCGCCATCATCCACCGAGGGGTCAAACAAACCAAAGACCGACCGGAAGCCTCCGGCAGGCGGCGACGCGTCTCCGCCCGCCGGCGGAGGCGACGGAGCCGGTTAGAATAGAATAGGCGTTCCGCTCGAGTTTCCGTGATGTCCCAACAAGCAAACAAGAAGAAGTCCGTCGAACAGGTCGCCAAGGATCTCGGCCGATACTCCCTCCACGCCTTCGAATTCTTGCACCACGGTCTGGACTACACAGTGCGGAGGATGCACGGGCCACCCGAGGAGGGCCTGGAGAATCTGCTCGAGTGGCTGCAATCCCGCAGCACCGATCTTTCGTTCGAGGATCTCCGCCGCCTCGTGGAGGAAGGGGAGGTTCCGCCGGTTATCGTGGAGCTGATCCACAAGCTCGGCGGGTTCGAGGCCGTGTCCAGCGGCGTCAATCGCCATGTCGGCGGAGAGGATCTGTGCTGGGGTCTGCGCGACCTGGCCCTGCGACGATGGGGCCTCATGGCATCGCTGGTTCTCAGGATGTGGGGCATTCGCGGCACGGAGGACTTCGGCCGGATGGTCTTCGCCCTGGTGGAGAGCGGGCTATTGCAGAAGCAGCCGGGAGACAGCATCGCGGATTTCACCAACGTCTTTGATTTTGCCCAGGCGTTCGACGATACGTTCAAGATAACCCTGGGCAGCGACCAGGACGACGATCCCGACGACGAGCCTGTGCCGGAGTAACTTATGCCGCCTTCCGCCGGAAAATGCGAGAATGAGGACTGGGAGAAGAAGTACGCCCCCAAGGTCACACGAAAGCGATTGACTGTGGGCATTGGAATCTACGTCTTTTGGCTGGCATTCCTGGCGGCGCTCGCCGCTCAGCGTTGGCTGGGCACGGTGCAGTGACCCCTTTCCCGAGCTTGAAACCACAACAAGGCGATGACCGCTGTGGGCGAACCGAATCAGGCGATTTTCGATGCCAATATCGGGGCCTTGTCCCGATTATGCCCCAATACCGCGCAGGCCTTGCTCGATGCGGAGCCGCCGGCGTCCCTCTGCCTCGGTGTCGGCCGCGACGGGGCAACGACCTACGCCTGGCGAGATGGCGAGGGCCGTCAGTCCTGGCTGGGTCGAACGACCATGCCCACTGTCCGATCCCGGGCGTTGATTGGCGCCTTTCAGGATGGTGGCCGGAATGTCCTCCTCGATGGCTTCGGTTCCGGCGGCGAGATCGACCTCTTGCTTCGGCGGCTGGCCCCGCATCAGGCAGTCGTTGCCCTCGAGGCGGACGCCTGGGCCGTCGCCGCGAGCCTGCGATTGTATGACTTCGCGGACGACTTGCGACAAGGTCGCCTGCTCATCTTCACCGGCCGCGGCGCCTGGACGGGTCTGCGGGATTTCCTCCTTTCGAATGACGGCTTCCTCACGCCGGAGAGGGTTCTTGCTTGGCCTTGGTTTGATCCGCAGGCGGTGACCGGCGTTTCGGATCGGCTCTCCGCGGTTTCTTCGCTGGTCGCTCAGCGGCGGCTGGCCAAGTTGGAGGAGCATCGGGCATCGAGAGAACCGCGTCCCGCGGCGGCGGATCGACAGGCAATCGCCGTCTTATCCAATGTGCCGTCATCCAATGTTCGACGGTTTGGCGCCCGCTTCTCGGCGGCGGCACGAGATATGGGGGTGGCTTGCGGTTGTTTCGTGCTGGATGGGCCGATGGATGTTCACCAGACCGCTGTCGAGTCGGCGGTCTGGGGGGCCGCGCCGGAACTGGTGGTTCTGCTGGACACGATGCCGGGGGATTTGCCGTATGATCTTCCGCCGGTCCCGTCTCTTGTCGCTTGCACGCACGCCGAACCGCTGGCGACCGAGTGGATGGGTCGTCTTCCGGCGTTCTCCGTTCTCGGCGTGATGGCGCGACGGCAACACGCCGCGGCCACGGAATCGGGCATCGAACCGGATCGGGTGATCGTCCTGCCGGCGGCGGCCTGTGGCGCCTCGGACAATGACGGAGAGAGTCTTGGCCGCAAGGTCGTGGTCATCGCCGACGGGCACGACATTTCGGCGAAGGCCGCCGGCCTGCATCTGACAACCCACCGCCGACTCTGGGAGGCGGCCACACGGATCCTGAGCAAGAAGTGCGACGCCTATCGGGACGAAGACGTCGATGCGGTTCTCCGCGAGGCCGAGAAGAGCCTCGGTTTCCAAATCGACAGTGACGAAGTCCGCGGGGGGCTCGGTACCCGCATTCGGCGGATTCTCGCCCCCACCGCGATCCGCCGGGCTTATTGTCTGGCCCTTGTCGAGGCGGGCATCGACTTCGACCTTTACGGTTATTGGGATGAGGACGATGTCCTGGCGGAGTATCACAAAGGCGCCTGGCCCGAGCCGAATGAGCTGCCCGAGGCGATGGCCGATTGCGGCCTGATCGTTACCATCGAGCCATCCGGGCGCATTCACCCAGCGCTGCTCGACGGCCTGGCCTTGGGGCTCGCCGGCGTGGTCAGAACGCATCCGACCGACGAAACCGCCGACGGCCTGGCGGCTGTCCTGGATCCCGCCAAGCACATCCGGCCGTTCGACTCTCGCTCGTCCCTGGTGCGACTAGTGCGGCAATTCCGAGAAGAGCCGGCTTCCTTCCAACCACAAGCCGCGGCCTGCGCCCGGCACATCAACGAAAACCACACCTGGACCCATCGCCTGCGGACTATCATCGAGGCGGGTCGGCGATTGGCGGCGGTCAAGACGGCATGACCAGGAGGCCAGGCGCCCACCGTCCGGGTGGTACGGGCGTCTCGCCCACCGTCCGGGTGGTACGGGCGTCTCGCCCGCCTCCTGGGTGGTACGGGCGTCTCGCCCGCCTCCTGGGTGGTACGGGCGTCTCGCCCGCCTCCTGGGTGGTACGGGCGTCTCGCCCGTCGGCATACAGACGAGACGCCCGTACCACCCTCACGCTACGGTTCCCACGGGCGAGACGCCCGTACCACCCAGATGGTAACATGCAACTTGTTCATGCGCTGAAACCAAGAGAGACGGCATGACATCAGGACGGACAGAATCAACGGAGTTCGCGGTCGAGGGCCTGGACTGCCCAAACGAAGTCGCGGCGCTCCGGGCGGCCCTCGCCGGACGGAAAGGCATCGGTGAGCTCTCCTTCAATCTGCTACGCGGCCGCATGACCGTCGACCATCAGCCGGGCCTTGTCACCGAGCCGGACATCATCGCCCTCGTTCGGCAAGCGGGAATGAAGGCGTCAGTCGTCGACCTTCACCGCGATGGAGCCACGGCTTCGTCGAGCCTTCCGCGCGGTCCATTGTTGATGGTAGTGTTCGCGGCGGTCGGAACCGTGGCCGGCCTCGCGCTGGGGCGATTGTTCGGGCAGCCCGACGGCCAGATCGCGACGCCATCCGCTGTGGCCTACCTGCTGGCCATAGCCGCCGCCTGGCGATATATCGCCCCGAAGGCATGGGCGGCGGTCAAGTCCGCGCGGCTGGACATGAACGTGCTCATGACCATCGCCGTGGCCGGCGCGGTCGGCATCGGCGAGTGGTTCGAGGCATCGACGGTCGCCCTGCTCTTTCTCGTCTCACACTTGCTGGAGGCGTGGAGCGTCGGGCGAGCGCGCAACGCCATCCAATCCTTGATGCGGCAAAGCCCGCCGACGGCAACGCTGCGCGCCGCCGACGGAACCGAGCGAGAAGTGGATGCGTCTTCGGTCATCGTGGAAGATCACATCGTCGTCCGTCCCGGCGAGAGGTTCGCCCTGGACGGCGTCGTCCTCGAAGGAAGCACCTCCGTCGATCAGGCCCCCATCACCGGAGAGTCCCTGCCGGTCGAGAAGGCCGCGGGCAGCGAGGTCTTTGCCGGCACGATCAACGGGGACGGCTCGGTCGTCGTGCGAGTAACCAAGCGAGCCGGCGACACCGTGCTGGCCGGAGTGATTCGTCTGGTCGAACAGGCCCAGTCGCGCCGCTCGGCCTCTGAGCGGTTTGTGGACCGGTTCGCCAGATACTACACGCCCGCGGTGGTGCTCGGGGCGGCTCTGCTTGCCGTCGTCCCGCCGCTAGTCAGCTCAGTCCCCTGGTCGGAGTGCTTCTATCGCGCGCTTGTATTGCTGGTGATTGCCTGCCCGTGCGCCTTGGTGATTTCCACGCCGGTTTCGATCGTCAGCGGACTGACGGCCGCGGCCAGGCGAGGCGTGATGATCAAGGGCGGCGATCACTTCGAGGCCATAGCCGATGCCACGGTGGTGGCCTTCGACAAAACGGGAACACTCACGTGCGGTCGGCCGATGGTCGAGAAGGTGGTGGCCCTCGACGGGGATCGCTCCACTGATCGCGTGCTGTCCCTGGCCGCGGCAATCGAACAACGCGGCGAGCATCCAATCGCCAGGGCCATTGTCGAACACGCCGAGCAATGCGGCGTCCGGCCTCCTCCATGCGACGGATATCAGGCCGTCCGCGGCAAAGGGGCGATGGCCACTGTCGAGGGGGTCGAATACATCGTCGGCAATCACCGAATGCTGGAGGAGGAGGGCCTCTGCTCACAGGCCGTTCATCAGGCGATGCTGGAGCACGAGGATTGCCGTCATACCGTCGTGGCCATCAGCTCTCGAGCGGGACCAGTGGGGATCATCCTCCTGACCGATCAGCTGAGGCCCAGCGCTCGCCAGGCGGTGTCCGACCTGCGAAGCCGCGGCGTCGCCGAGGTGGTGATGCTCACCGGCGACAACGAGGGCACCGCCAAGGCGATCGCCGACGAGCTCGGCTCGATCTCCTATCGCGCCGAGCTCCTGCCGGCGGACAAGGTCGCCGCCATCGAGGAGTTGAAGACCGGCGGCCGACGCGTGGTGATGGTCGGCGACGGCATCAACGACGCCCCGGCCCTCGCCGCGGCCGACCTGGGCATCGCCATGGGGGCGGCGGCGACCGACGCGGCCCTGGAAACAGCGGATATCGCCCTGATGTCCAATGACCCACGGCGCATCGGCTGGCTGATCGGCCACAGCCGTCGCACCCGGCGGATCATCATCGAGAACATCACTCTGGCCCTGGCGATAAAGGCGGTGTTTGTCGCGTTGGCAATTCCCGGCTTGGCCAACCTCTGGATGGCCATCGCCGCCGACATGGGGGCATCACTGCTGGTCACCTTCAACGGCCTGCGGGCCCTGGCTTCGGGGAACAGGCCGTCGAAGTAGTCCGCCCCAATGGCGGAGGGAGGATTCGAGGATTCAAGGATCTCATGGGCGGCCCATTGTCGGTCGCACGCATGTGCCACGAGCGGGTGGCCCAAGTCTTCAGACTTGGGGTCTCGATTCGATGTGGAAGGAACGCCGAACATTCAGCCAAGACTCACGCCCGGAGCAGTCGCCCCCCCAGGTCCAAAGGACCTGGGCCACACGGCCACGGCCCCCACTATTCAGCGGCAGTGTCGCCGGCGACGGACAAGGGCCAAGCCGCCGACCAAGAGCAGGGCCAGAGTGCTCGGTTCGGGCGCGACGGTCACCGCCGAGATCATTCCGACGCCCTCGTGTGGATGGCAATGGTAGCCGAAGTAGCCCGGATCGTTGAAGGTGTACTCGAAGACTGTCCCGGGGGCGCTGGTCGGAGGGCCGCTGTAGAACATCTGGCCGGCATTCGGATCCTCGGGGAAGCCGGAGACGACGTTGTGGTAGCCGTTGAGCCACCTCCAGCGAACCGTATCCCCGGGATGCAAGATCAGCTCGATGTTCATGTTCATCATCCCGCCGTAGTAGAACGAGGTGCCGACGACGTCGATCTCGACCGTATCGGCCCGGACCGGCGGGGCCGACCATAGACTGAGGGCCAGGAGGCCGGCGGCACATGCTCGTCCACAAACTCGCGCACTGATCATTCTTAGTCCCCTTCGGAATCCGCGCGCAACGGCCCCAACCGCGTACGGCAATATCTTTCCAGATGGCGACCGCCCGCCGGAGCCGACGGGCACGGTGGTCGCATCCCTCCGTCGGTTCATCTTAAGGGATATCTCCCCGCGGCACAAGGGCCACGTCGGGTCTTATCCCTCATGGTGGCGAAACAACCCAGTCACCACCCAGACAGGCGTCCCGTAGGCCGGGATTGCATAGTAGACGTAAGTCCTATTGCGATAAGGCGTTATCCAGTTTGCTTCCGGTAAACGCTTTTTTTCAATGATGGTAGCGAATTGATGGCGCCCGAGGGAGCGGGAGATCACGGCCGGGTGGCCCAAGTCTTCAGACTGGGGGTCTCGATTCGATGCGGAAGGAATGCCGAGCATTCAGCCAAGACTCACGCCCGGAGCAATCGCCCCCCGAGGTCCAAAGGACCTGGGCCACCCGGCCGAAAAAAGCGGGCCGTTCCAAAAACTGGAACGGCCCGCCGAAATTGTCCTATCGTTCTGACTGGTCCGTCGCCTCACGCCGGGAAGCGACTCAGTTGCAAGGCTCAGTCACCGCGTCAGCGGCGGCGACGCATCATCGCCAGCACGCCCACGCCCAGAAGCAACGCAGTGCCGGGCTCGGGAACGTATGTCGACATCGTCAGAGAGATCGCCTCGGCGCCGACAAGGTTGTGCATGATGGTCGCCACGCCGCCGGTCGTGATCGAAACCAGTCGATCAGGGTTATAGTCGTAGGCGTAGAACATCCCGCCGCCGGCGTAGGCCAGCCCGTTGACCGCACCGAAGTCGTCACCGGTGAGCGGCACGTTGGTCGCAGCGCCGGTAATCAGATTAAGCGTTCGTAGGAAGGTATTGCCCTCCCCGCCGGTGTTGTCGTTGTAGAAGTGGTAGAGCAGGCCGTCATCCGGGTTGTACTCCAGGGCCTGCCCACCTTGGCCGACCGGCATGAAGCCCGAGTCGGTCGCTACTCCGGTACCTAGATCGACGGTAAAGATCGCGCCGCCGGGCAAGGCGTCGCCGCCATCGTAGCCGACGATGCCCCAAAGCGTCCCATCATCCTGGAAGGTCAGGCCCGACGCCCAGGTGGAATCACCAGACGCGAACATGACACCGCCCGATGACATTTCGACCACACGCGTCACCAGGCCGGTGGAAGCATCGGCGGTCGAGATCCAGTTGGCGCTAGAGGTGATGCCAAACAAGGTATCCGTGCCCGGCTGGGTGGCCATGCCGTACAACTCATAATCATCGCCATTGAGGGTATTGACGTTCGACAACGCCCCCGTGACCGGATCGATCTGGCCGATGTTGTCCCAACTGCCGAACAGCAGATCACTCGCCGAAGCCGGAGCGCAGAAGGCAAGCGTGCCGACCAGAACAAATGCAGTAATCTTCATCATCTTCGTGTTCCCTCCTTGCAGGAATCCCCATGGTGACCATAGTGCCGGAAAGCTCTTACGCCGCCTCGCCATCGTCCCTCACACTCGCCGGCATGAGGACCGATATCCGCCGAAACGTCTCCGCGACTTCCACGGCTTAACCCAACGCTAACCCTAGTATGGCCCAGGAGCCTTGGGCATGTCAAGCAATGAGGAGGCTCTTCTTCGAATTCCGCGGCAAGAACCAAGGGAAGGGCCATCGGATCGCGGAAAGCCCTGTCCGAGCTCGCCTGCGGCGGCAGCACCGCTGCCATTGCCGCCTGGAATCGATGGGAAATCCCAGGCGTAGGCTGCTGCCGGGACCGGTGGTGCTGGATGACGGCGAGATGGTCATAAGTGATGCATCTCTAATGGTTTACGCTATTGGGGACCGCCGGCGGGCTGCTGATGCTGTCCGCCGCTTTCCCGTTCTCGAGAAGAACCCCAAGGAAGAGCCGCCGGATTCAGCCGGCGCGGCCTACCGCTTGCCGAGTGCGGACGACCACAAGGAATCCGCCGTGCAAAGCCGCGCCGGGCCGGGCGCCCCAAGTCTTCAGACTTGGGCTCTCGATTCGATGTGGAAGGAATGCCGAGCATTCAGCCAAGACTCACGCCCGGAGCAATCGCCCCCCCCCAGAGGTCCAAAGGACCAGGCCACCCGGCCTGGTTGTTTAATGGTCACAGCGGTCGCGGGGGGGGGGACCGCCCTACAAGACCTCAGAAAATCTTCCTGACACCTTTTCTGGTTCGATGCGGAAGAAATGCCGAGCATCCATCCAAGCCTCACGCCCGGAGCAATCGCCCCCCTCCAGGTCCAAAGAATCTGGGCCACCCGGCCTAGATTCCCGGATGAACCAGAAGTAAGACGAACCTCGCAGCCCGGAGCAATCGCCCACCCAGGTCCAAAGCAGGCTGTCGGAAAAGTCGGTCAACAGTTTCTATAACGGCCGTCTTTGGGGTAGTTGTGTTTCCAAAACCATGGTTTTGGCGGCACAACATGCCACTTTCTGAGACTTGCCTAGACTTTCCCGACAGCCTGCAAAGGACCTGGGCCACCCGGCCGTGGGATCGGGCTTCGGTCAACCGCTAATCATCATCCCGATCCCGATCCCTGATGAACCGCTCATCATCATCCTCGAAAAACCGTCTGTCATCATCCCTGAAGAACCGCCTTTCGCGGACAATCACTATCACGTCGTCGTCGAACTCGCGGAAGAACGGCCGGAAGAAGAACGGCCTTTCGCGGACAACCAACACCACGTCGTCGTCAAACTCGCGGAAGAACGGCCGACGAAAGAACCGCCGACGGAACCCATCGCTGTCCGACAGCATCTGGTCCTCGCCATTGCCGGGCATGATGCCATTGACATCTGGCAGCATCTCACTCATGACAACGGCCTGCTTGTCAGGCTCGACCATATCCATTCCCACGAGTGTGTCCGGTGGCGTGGGTGGTGGTGCGAATTCAATTCCGCATCCCGTCGTCCACCCCGCAAGTGCGAAGAGACCGGTCGCAACGCAACAGCTATAACTAACACCACGCATATTTCGCACCCTTTCGTTCTTGGAGCCGATTGATACATAAAACTCCAGCAGAAACTTCCTGGAGGCAGGCTATTTTAGTACCGCGCTTCAGCAAAGGCCGAGGCCCACAAGCAAAAAGAACCGCCGCCACCAGCGCTCTGCGCGCGGGACGAGGGCTTGTCGCACTTGCATCGAAAGGAAGGCGTCTTCAACGGCGATGCGAGGCCGGGCGTCATCCCGCACGCGAGACATCGACAGGCGTATTGACCATGAAGCACAATGCCCGCCATGAATGCACCGACGGACGGCGACCGCCGGACCGGCGTACGGCCACGACCGAGTTCCGTAATCCCATGAAAGGCTGTCTCACGCCGGAGATGATACCCTCCGGCGGGAGACAGCCTTTCATGGGATTACCTGGCTCTGCCCGCCGACGCGCACTTGCGGAGGACGGGAGCATGATTGGTAATCCCCGGCGGGCGGAGCCCGCCCTACGCCAGTTCAAACAATCAGTGATGGCCGGGTGACCCAGGGCGGTTGCCCGCCCCAGGTTCCCACAGATCCGTACGTGCACGCATTAGTGCATACGGTTCCTCGGAGCATGGCTTCGCTACGTGCGACATACTGAGTGGATCGCTATCGCCGGGGGCAGAGGGTAAACCTCCAACATCCGGTTGAAGCAATCCCAGGTCATCGTGCGTTCGCGGCTCTCGACGAGACAACCAATACCGCCAGATCCTGTGTACCCGCCAGCGGAATGCCGACAGCGATGAACTGTTGCCGGTGATCCCGTAGTAGGCACAATGACCTCGCAGCTTCTGACTCAGGGCATGCTGTTGCTCACGCAGCGGACGGTGCAGATTCCAGCGACACCATTGGGTGATCGCTTGCAGGCCCCGCTCCATCCGGCTCGATGATGTCTTACGCTTGACCACCCACGATCCGAGGGCGGGATCGACCCCAATAGTGGGTAAACCCCAACAGGTCAAACGTCCCGGACTTGCCACGCGGCCCGCCTTTGTCAGCGGGACGATGAAAAGCGATGAGACGCGTTTTCTGCGGGTGTAACGTCAGACCGTACTTGCCGAAACGCTTCGGCAAGACTTCCATCACCTTGCGCGCATCCGACTCTTCGCTGAAGACGATGACAAAGTCGTCGGCAAAGCGAAGCATGTGTGTCTGACCGACCAAGCGTGGCCGGGCATCCCGCTCGAACCACGTGTCCAGCACATAGTGCAGGTAGACATTGGCCAGAAGCGGTGAAATGACTCCGCCCTGCGGCGAGCCGGAATCGGGGTAACTTACACCTCCGTCTTCCGCCACACCGGCGTTTAACCACTTGCCGATCAGACGAAGGCAGCACGCCGTCACGTATTCGGTGCCCGAGAAACGACCGTAGATGAGCATGGTCCAGCGTATCGAAGAACTTGCGAATGTCCACTTCCGCCCGCCCAGCCGCCACGCATGTCCATCGTGTGCTTCCACAGCGATTCCAACGCATCGTGCGCACCGCGGCCAGGCCGAGAACCGTGCGAGTAGTCCATAAAGTCCTGCTCGTAGATCGGTTCCAGCAGCATGGCCACCGCGCGTTGCAGGACTTTGTCCTCCAGCGTCGGAATGCCGATCGGGCGGGTCTCGGTACCCGAGCCGCCCTTGGGAATGTAAACACGCCGTACCGGCGGAGCCTTGTACCGGCCTGACTTGGCGCGATCCAGCAGAGATTGGAGGTTGGACTCCAACGACTGCTCGTAGTCCGCCGCCGTCTGGCCGTCGACGCCCACCGCCCCGCTCTTGCGGGTACGTCGGTACGCCTCTTTGAGCCATTCGATGTCCATCAAATACGCCAACGATGTAAAACCCATCGTTGGTGATTGCTTCGCGAGCGTTGCTATCCGTTCCTGCCCTCGTTGATACGTTACTCAGATTTCGATGCATCCGTCGTATTTCCCAAAAACGATTCCATGTTCCGACATCCCGCTTCCCTCCACGGGGTCCCGTCCGATGTCGGTTCCCCCGCTTCAACGGTACTATCAGGATGCTACGACTCCCTGCCTTTCTTCTCGCCGCACTTCGTTTCCTTCGCTTGGCGATACCACGGTCGCATCGTCGGTTCGCTCCGTCGCGGCTCGAGATGCCAAAGCCACGAGGCCCGGAGTCTTTTCGCTCTTGCCCGGCCACTCCGCAAAGGCCGCTTGTGTCCGTGGAAAAGGCAGGATCTCCCAAGTTCCTGCGGAACCCCGATCACCTGTCTGCACGTGCTCTTCGACTCCGGCCGAACCGACTCGCGACTCGCCAATTGCGCCGCGGCCGGCATGGCCCCCGCTAAGGGAAACACAAGGGCTTCAGCGTACAAGACTTTTGAAGCTCAATGACACGGCGTCCAGGCTCGCTGTCTACGCTTCGCAGGCCGGGTCTCCCCGACACCACGCAAGACTCGCTTCCGGTTGCTGGCTAGACTCTACCGCGTGGGATTCTCACCCACAGGGTCCCAATGAAAGGTTTCAGCTACTCATTCCACATCAGCATCCCCCTTTCGCAAGCTTCTTGGCACGATCCCCTTTTCTGCCCTCCTTTTCTTCCCTCCACGTTGGCCAGTGTGCAACGGATGTTGTTCCGAGGCGGTTTGCATGGGACGGGAGCGCGTTCGGTAATCCACGGCGGGCGGAGCTCGCCCTACACGGCTCTTCATATAGGTGGGCCACCCGGCCAGCCGTGTTCCCTGAGGAATCAAGAATTGCGTGCAATGGCCATCATCCGACAAGGGCTCTTTAAGTCCGGAGCTCCTGAGCAGTCGCCACAGCATGACGGACTTGACAAAACAAACTCGCGTTGGCAAACTCTCCGGTATCGGGCCGCGACAGACAAGTTAGAAACCAACCGCAGTGAAACCGGGCGTTGGAGCGAGGAGCCCATCGCGACGATTCGGGCTTGAATAGAGTGCGAGTTGCGGATTCGACACACCCGGCCGCTGCTGCTCAGGCACGAAGGAACATGCCCCGTTGCGAACTTAGCAGGCGCAATATCCAAACGACGAGTCGCGATCCATGCGACGGGGAATAGATGGCTGTCCCTCATTATTCATCGGGCTGCACTTCGTATTTCGTAATAGTGCGAATGGAAGGCCCTCACATTGACTAGGCTGTGTGCGTTCGTGCCACACCATCCGGACGGCTCCGGATATCTCGTGCGTTCACGCAGCCGCTGAGAAAGGAACGAGTCATGGCTAACACAAGAGAAACCACCACTGCGGACGTCCTGAAGCTTCGGCCGCGCGAACACGAGATCTTCTTCGGCGGTGACGAGGGAAAGAAGGGTTGGGCGGACGTGATTCATCACAATGAATTCGCAATTGCCGCCGCCGCTCATGCGGCCGGAGCGAGAGTTTCGTTTAACTACCGGAAACACGATTCGAGCGGTGATGGCGAGTTTCGTGGCGTCAGGAATGTGAACTTTGCGAAAGGAAGGGCCGGTTAGTCATCCACCTCGAACAGTCCGTGCCAATCGGCCGCACACGCCCGGCGTGTCCCGTCCTTTCGGAAAGGAAGGATGGGATATTGCACGGTGATGCGCGGGTGTAGTACCCCCCC
>SDBT01007091.1_pt1 | contig 18495 bp, 10 predicted proteins | sample 2277101 | NCBI WGS metagenome assembly SDBT01 (sample SAMN10404973, study PRJNA504765) | marine sediment metagenome | isolation source: marine sediment core GS10_PC15, 103 cmbsf | place: Arctic Ocean: Southern Knipovich Ridge | collected 2010
AAGATTTTCGACTGTTATATTTAAACGGGTTTGTCTCCGGTGAGGATCCTATTATCTCAGGAATATACCTCTGGATTTACACAAAAGGGCAGTGGCAAACCATTGATTCCAGCTATTAGATTTCTGATAGCGACATTCGCCATAGTTTTCCGGGTATTATGTGTTGCCGATCCAATGTGAGGTGTTATCAGACAGTTATCCAATTGGTAGAGAGCATGATCTGGAGGAAGTGGTTCTGGATCGGTAACATCCAAACCTGCTGCACGGATCTGGCCAGTTTCCAGGGCTTCCAGCAAAGCCTGGGTGTTGACAACGGGACCTCTGGCAGCATTGATCAGGATGGCTGTCGGTTTCATTTTTTGAAATGCTGCCGCATCCATTAGATCCACTGTATCAGCAGATAATGGGAGATGTAGGCAAATGATATCACTGCTCGTTATAAGTTCATCCAGGCTAACCTGGGTTGCATCTAACTGCTTTTCCTTATCTGGCAGCGGGCTGCGATTTGAGAAGATCAAGCGGGTACCAAAAGCTCCCAGGCGTTCAGCAACAGCGGATCCGATCTTACCCAGTCCAACTATCCCTACCGTGGCACCCTTCAGATCAACGCCAAGCCAACCGATAGGATCCCAGTTTGTCCAGCGTCCCTGCCGGGCATCTTCACTCGCTATTCCTATCTTTCGGCACACTGCCAATAGTAACGCTACGGTTAAGTCTGCTGTGCCGTCTGTTAGTACACCCGGTGTATGGCCAACGGGAATACCCAAGCGAGTGCAGACATTGACATCGATATTATCAACTCCAACAGCCATATTACTGATTACCTTAAGATTTTTTGCTTGAGTTATAACCTCCGCCGGGATTGGGTCATCCAATAAACAGATTATTCCTGAAGTCTGATCCAGATAGGGAGCCAATTTTTTATCGATACCACGGTTTTTACTCTGCCCGATAATTACCTCGAAATCTTCCAGGCTGCTGCCGATCCAATCTTCAGGAAGCTTGTGTGTGAGGAGTACCAAAGGTTTTTTGGGCATTCAGTTACCTCTCATTAAAAATAAAAAACACAGATCATTCACATTTGTCCGGGTCAGCCCAATTTTTATCAGATCGTCTATTGATGCAAAATATTTATATGAATCGTGCCGGACCAGGTAGTCATCAGGATCATTACTGAGTTTTAAAGCTCGCTGATATGTCTCGCCTGTGACAACAGCGCCGGCAGCATTGGTAACCCCATCTTCTCCATCAGTTGCCAGAGTGATCAATCCAACATCAGCTGCACCATCCAACACTTTTACCGCGCTTAGAGCCAGTTCAAGATTTCTGCCACCTTTACCGGGGGCAGGTGAATCCGGGAGAGTAACGGTTGTCTCTCCTCCAGCAATAAAACAAGTGGGGCGGGAAGAGGATTTGGAAAGTTTTATGAGTTCATTTGCCAGTTTGGCACCAACTTGGCTAGCTTCCCCAAACAATTCTTCCGGGAGTATGGTGGAATTAAATCCTTCCCGGAGGGCTTGATCCAGCCCTCCTTGAATCGCATCTCTATTACCAGCAATGATGACGTTTCGAGTATTGTTAAAATAAGTGTCACCGGGTTTGGGTGTTTCGGGTTTTTCCAGTCGGGCGCCACTCTCCAGGTATTTCATTACAGGGTTATTTAATTTTCCGGATAAGGCATATTTTTGAATAACTGATATGGCATCCTGATAGGATGAACGGTCAGGAGCTGTAGGGCCTGAGGAAATCAGATCAACAGGGTCTCCCATCACATCCGAAAGGATCAATGAGATTATTTTCGCTGGCGAAAGAATCTTGGATAACTGACCGCCCTTTACACGGGAAAGGTGTTTGCGTATAGTGTTAATTTCCTGGATAGCAGCTCCTGAGCTTAACAAGACCCGATTGGTGTGCTGGAGATCAGTCAGGCTCACTTCTTTAACCGGATAGGATAACAGGGCAGATCCACCCCCTGAGAGTAAGATGATGACCAGATCCTTTGGTGTCAAATCGGACAAATGATTGAGGATATCGATCGTTGACGTGATACTGGATTGATCAGGTACAGGATGTGCCCCAAAATTGAGGGTAAAGTTCCCGGGAATCCTTCCGATATGTGCCTGATCTCCAGGCTTGGTAAGAATGAAGGCTTGATCCAGAGAGCTTCCCAGAATTTCGCCAGCGCTCAATCCCATGGGTAGAGCAGCTTTTCCAATTGCAAATATAAAAATTCGTTGAAATTCGTCCAGGTCAATCTTTGCCCCCTGGACCAAGAGTTGGTTGCCTTTCTTAATCAGATTGTCAACCACAGCTTTTCCTGGATCCACAGCAGCCAGTGAGGCAGCCAGAATCCTGGCGGCTTGTAAACCCCAGGGTACTTCCTTGAGAGATCGGGTTAAAAAAGTCTCTGGTGAAAGGCTCATAAGAATGTACTGGATTGGATACATTGCGGCGAATTATTCTTGGGAGAATTCACATAGGTTGATACTGGATAAGCCTGCATGGCTTCAGCAGAATAGGGTGTCATAAGTATTTGAAGCTCATCAGGTCGGGCTTCACCCGGGTCTAACCAGGTCGATATTTTCTTTGTTGGCAAGATTACCGGCATACGGTCATGGATTGGTTTCACCACTTCATTGGGTTGTGTTGTCAGAATGCAGGCGGTCCTTAATTCATCACCCTCAGGTGAATTCCAAATCTCCCATAAACCGGCAAATGCAAAGGGAGATTGATCTTTCATGGTGAAGTAATAGGGTGTTTTTCCTGAACCTGTGGTTGATTTGCTCCATTCAAAAAATCCGTCAACCAGGATCAAGCAGCGCCGCCGTCGAAAACTGGCTTTAAATGAAGCTTTTTCTGAAGCAGTTTCAGACCTGGCATTAATCAGGCTGTATTTTCCCACTTTATCAGGTTTTGTCCAACTTGGTATTAACCCCCAGCTGTAAAAATCCAGCTTGTTTGATCCATCATTAATGACAACCGGAATGGGTTGAGAAGGGGCGATATTATAGCTTGGGGGAAAATCAACCGGGATAACAAAGTTTGGGAAGGCAGCCTGCAGCTCTTCCGGGGATAATGTCAGCGTAAATCGACCGCACATAGAACCTCCGCTGGAAAAATCTACCTGAGACTGCTTGTATTGTAGCTGATAAATCAATAAAAATACCCCTTGACCTGAGGGGGGCAGGCCAAGGAGTAATGCGATTATCACATATCAGGTATCCGCTGTCAAGACGCATAGAAGCCCAGGTACCTGATCCTTAAGGACCATTCCTGTAGAGGGGTATTTTCACTGTGTTATTGTTCCTATCCGGACAATGATATAATCCCAAAAGTCAACTTCAGGATTCCATCAACAACCTAACATTATGAAACGTTTTCTTTCTATTAGCCTGGGAATTGCACAGACTGCCGTAACCATCGCTTTAGTTTGTATCGCGATCGTATTCTTTACTTATTTCGGTTTGGAAATGGCTGCAAACTGGGATGGCCCGGATCCGGGGTATCACTTATCCCAGACATTAAAAGAAACAATCCACAGCAGTTTCGATTTCATGGAAGGTTTGATCCAGGGTGATCTTGGTCAAGCCAGGATGGTCTCAGGAAATCGAGATGTAAGTGAAATTCTCTGGGAATCCTATAAAAACAGTTTTGGGCTGCTTGGAATAGCAATAGGTTTAGCATCTGTTCTGGGGATCCTTTTTGGTGGAGTGGCGGCGTTGGCATCCCAAAGCCGCTGGGAATACCTGATCCTGATACTCACTCTGCTGGGAGTATCTGCGCCATCGTTTTTTCTGGCAGTAATCCTGCAGAACCTGGGAATAAAATATACAGTTACCTTTGGCAACCAGCTGGTCAGTATGGGCGGTTACGCCTGGGATTTTAAGCACCTGGCAATTCCGGTGATAATCCTGACTGCAAGGCAATTGGCCCAGATAACACGGGTTACTTTTATTAACCTGAACGAGATTATGGGGGAAGAATACATCAGAACTGCCTATGCCAAAGGATTAAGGCATTCCCGGACGGTCATAGTTCATGCTATGAAGAACCTGGCAGTATCTGTGTTGACAGCCATTGGTGTATCTCTCAGATTTTCTATCAGCATCCTGCCGGTAGTTGAGTATATCTTTGCCTGGCCAGGTTTGGGAAGGCAGTTCCTGGAAGGTATCTGGAATCAGCGCATGGGGCTTGTGGTTGCGATTGCCCTGTCACTGGGATTGACAATTCAACTGATAAATTACCTGCTTAATTTGCTATATCCATACCTGGATCCCCGTTTGAGGCCTGAAACATGAATAACCTCAAACGGATCTTCTGTTATCTAATCAATCCGCGGTCCGGATCCTGGTTTCTTTCCGAACCAGAAGAAGATATTCAACCCCGCAAAGTTCCCTTGAGAGGTATTCTTAATCCACCCTTTATCCTGGGGACAATAATTGTCCTGATTCTTATTGTGATCGTTTGGTTTGGGCCAAATCTTGCCACTTACGACCCCTACATAACCTCAAGATCAGCTCCAACTTATTTCGACACTACAATAAATAAATTGATTAGTCCTCCCTTTGATCCCAGCCCAGAGTACCCTCTTGGAACTGACAAGTTTGGAAATGATATCTTAAGTTTAATTTTCTACGGTGCCAGAGTTACATTAGTCTCTTGTTTGTACATCACAGCTGGAAGAATTTTAATTGGCCTGATCCTGGGTGGTTTATCAGGTTGGACAGAGGGATCCCGTTTTGACAACCTGGTTATGCGATTGAGTACAGTTATAACTTCAATCCCGCTACTTTTAAGCGCGATGCTGATGATCCTCGCCCTTGATATTCAGAAAGGCCTGTGGGTGTTTGTGGTTTCCTTATCCCTTTTGGGATGGACTGAGATATCCCAGCTGGTTCGGGGGGAATTTATCAGGATCAAAGAAATGCTTTATATTGATGCGGCAAAGGCATTGGGTTTAACTCGTCTACAAATCATCATTCGCCATGCTCTACCAAACGTGCTTTCATATTTACTGAGCATATCTTTCTTGGAAATGGGATCAATTTTATTGATAATGGCTGAACTCGGTTTCCTCGGTTTATTCATGGGTGGTGGAAGTCGTTTTAAATCTGATCCTTTTTCACCCGTGATAGTGCAAATAAGTGAGATTCCAGAATGGGGGGCTCTGGTTGCCCAGGGTACTCCTCACTTAAGAACATATCCCTTCATGATCCTTGGACCCGCTGCGGCATTTTTCATCACAATTGTTGGTCTGAATGCTTTTGGCGAAGGTTTAAGAAGGATATTTGATGCCTGGCCATTTAGTACTGCTATTCTTCTTAAAAAACGTATGCTGCTGATTATTGCCGCTTTTTTTGTGATTTCATCAATAATTTTCCAAATGACTGATGCCTCGGTTTCATATCAGCAGGTAGCAGCAGCGTTTAGTGAAGATAGTGTAATCGCTCGATTTGAAGAACTTAAAATATTCAATAGTATTGCCCGTGAAGGGGAGGATAATCCGGTTGTTGATTATATTGTGGAGAAATTCTATGAATATAAGATACAACGAGGCTGGTCAGAAACCTTAACGTCCTATCATTATTATCCAATAACAACCACCCTGTTTCAGCTAGAATCTGAACCCAGATTGATAATAGGTAAGAGGGACCGGTATCATTTTGGCAATGAGTTTTCGGTCATAACTGAAGGTTGCGCCGGGGCAGGTTTGGCTCAGGCTCCGGTAGTATTTCTTGGTGGCCTTTCATTTGAGCAAACAATGGACTTGAACGGAAAGATTGTAATGATGTTGGAAGAAGGGTCGAGTCCTGAAGATTGGGCTGAGGCAGCAATTTCGGGAATTGATGCAATACTCTTGGTTACGACTGAATCGCCACCTCTCAAATCCAATTACGAAGTTGATTCAAACCAGGATGACATTAACTGCACACCGACCAGCATTCCAGTATTTCGAATTCCGCAATCAGTTGCTCGCAGTATCACGGCGGAGGCTGGGCTTAATTGGGATGCTCTGCTTGCCAGGGCTGCCCAGGAATCATTTGTTTCTGATCTAGGGCTAAATGGTTTAATGGAACTAAAATTAAGCCCTCCCAAAACTGTAGACGTTCCTAACGCTATTGGTTTCATTGGCGGATATGATTTTGACCACGCTGATGAAATAGTTGTTATTTATACAACTTTTGATGGGCTGGGCTTATCTGAATACCGCCAGGAAAAGATCCCTGAAGATGACCTGGCGAAAATTGCAATTCTGCTTGAGATCATGCATACCTGGAATGAGAATCAATTGGATCCTAGAAGATCTGTTCTGTTTATTATTTGGGGTGGGGAAGGTGTACAAGAACCTTTTTATGATATGGTGTACGCCCTATTTGAGAAAAACAAATTGGCCGCAAAGGTTCCCACTAATATGAACCCCTATCTCAACACAAATCCCGTAAAACCGGCTATTTGGGTAGAGATTGGTGATCTCAGCACCTATCCCGGCCCAATTGCATTTTCGAACCAATCCTCGGTGTTTATGAGTGATATTTTACAAAAAGCAGCCAGAGCAACAGATATTGAGGTCCATCCTGCCATTCCAATAGTCAGGGGGGTCAACAGTGGTTTGCCCTTTGTATATCTCTGGGAAGAAAGAATTCCTACACTAATATCTGAACCCGATTATGACAATTTTGTCAGAAAAGGTGTCCTGATCAATCGAACCTTGATTCAGCTGCTTCGTGATATGAAGTATTAATCAGGGCTAGAATGGATTTCCACCAAGGGGATATAAATCAATCTAAAAAATATTCTTTTGGATCGAAAGGAATTCTTTTTATTCCTTCAACTTTTGCATTAACTGCAACGGCAGCCTTGTATCCCTGATTAAACTCAATTGAGGTGATAGTCCATCCCTGGCTTTCCTGACCTGATCCGGGATGATCGAGAAGAAAATATTGCAGAGACTCATCTGGTAAGGTACTGATATCTGTGGGGGATTCTTGAAATCCCTTCCCAATTGCTTTCAGGTAAGCTTCTTTGGCTGTCCAGATTGAAAAGAAATGATTCTTGAGCTGATCGACTGGTTGGGATTCCAGATATTTTCTCTCGTTTTCGCTAAAATAATTTTTGATAATTGTCTCAAGATTAGTAATTGGGTATATTTGTTGAATATCAATCCCAATCAGGGATCTATAGCTTAAACCACAGAGTAAAATATCTCCCGAATGGGAAAGATTAAATCTTATCTCTGATTTTTCAAGATAGGGTTTCCCGTCGGTGGTTGCCTGGATTTGAAGATGGGCAGGATTTTTATCCAGATAGGAACCGAGGATAATTCTTAAGATTGCTCGGCTGCAGATGAATTGTTCCTGTTTATCCTTTATTTTCAACCTCAATGACCGCTCAATTTCCTCCCTGGACAGCAAAGCTTTCAGCTCGAATAGGTGTGATTTCCATTCGTTCAGCCGAACGATCCAAAGATAGATTAAATCATCACCTGGCAGTTCAAACATCAATTCAGGATCCAAGATATCTTTTCCAGGAAGTTGGTGTGGAAATCCCCTGGAGGGTCAATTGGTTTAGTCTATACTGGTAAGCTGCCCCTTCCATTAATTGATCTGCAATTAAGACTACCTTGCGGTTTTCAGCTGCTTCGAGTTGAGTGCCCCGCACCCAATCATTAAAAGCACCCATGGATGGTCCACACCAAATCTGGTAGTCCAGGTTTCGTTCAGGATTTCCTTGAATACCCCAATGGGTTGCCAAACCGAGATACCAGCGAAAGATCAGCGCCATTTTTCTCTTGGGATTGTCCTGAGCTTTTTCTAGCTGACTGGGATCCCTTTCAGTGAAAAATTTGACACATTCATCCCAGATTGAGTCAAGATCATTTTGAAAGATCTTGTTCTCCAGTTCCTGTCTCTCAGCGGGTTCTATCTGATCAATGCCCTCGTATTTAAGGTAGGCATCATAAAGCTTTTGGGACCGCATAGGAAACATAGTCCCTCGTTTTAATACCTGAACCTTGACTCCCATTTCAAACATGTCTGCAGAGGGTGCCATCATTACATCAGGAGCTGCTGCATCTGCCAGGGCCTTTTTTACCTGGTTGGAAGTGCTGGCTTCAAGACAGCCTTGATTTACTGATCCTGTTACCACATAGGCAGCGCCCATTGAAAATGCACCCAACACTGAAGCTGGAGTTCCTATACCACCTCCTGCTCCGATGCGTACAGGATCTGGATAGTGATTTTTGCCCTGGATTTCGTTTCTGAGAGCGAGGATGGATGGCAGCAGGCCAACCAGGGGTCTATTATCTGTATGCCCCCCAGAGTCTGCCTCAACAGTTATGTCATCCGCCATGGGTATGGTTCTCGCCAATTGAGCCTGCTGGGGTGAGATCTTTCCACCCTCAACCAGCTGGGCCAGGATTTTTTCTGGCGCCGGATTCAGGAATTGAATAGCTACTTCTGGTCTGGATAATTTGGCAATAATCTTGTTTTGGATCTTCAGCTTTCCTGAACTATCTGAAGATAGTCCGGCTGCTCGATACTGAACAACTGTGGGAGTGAGGCGGAGGAACGCGGAGGCCTCGATTGTCTGAATTTTATGTTCCAGGAATAGATCTACCACCTTTTGTTCCAGGACAGGCTCATTGGGGCTGTGGATTAGGTTAAAAGCGAAAGGACCATTTGGAAGCTGGTCTTTGATGGATGAAATGGCATCGACCAGCCTTGCCGGAGAGAGACCACCTGAACCAAAAGATGCCAGGTACCCGGCTTTGCCCAGGGCTGTAACTAATTCAACTCCTGAGATCCCATTTGCCATTGAGCCAGCCATGTAGGCAGACCTTAACCCGTGGCAGGAAATGAACTCAGCATCACCAAACTGGGAAGGAGACAGGGCGTTTACCATCGCGACTGCAGGTATGCCTCCATTTGAAATCTCTCCTGTTTTTAAACTTCCTGTGGTGGTGATCCCGAGCTGTCCCTGATAATCAAGTAGATATGAATCAGATGATAGATTCCTTAAAGTATTCTTAATTTCAGCTGGATCAGTTAAAATATCTGCTTCAGAACCTTCCCAGGTGCCTATGAATTTTTTAGGTCTTGAATATGATAGATTTGACATGTGGTAAATGATCTCCTAAGCCGCTCAGTAGGTCTCCAGAGTTAGATTATCAACCTGGTAAATGCGTTTTGATTCTTTCCAAAGCTGTCCATCAGCACTGATTTCCCAGCTGTTATTTGTCCTGGTGATTTTTTTGACATGGATATCAATTATAAATTCCTTGATGTCCGGGGTAATCTGGCCGCGGTACTTCCATTTGAGACTGGATCCAGGTTTAATCCTCCAGTTCAGATCAGAGGGAAGATCCCATTGTGAAATGCCTGAAATCATGGTCTGGGCCATGGTCTCCACTCCCAGGGACCCGGGCATTACTGGATCCTGATAAAAATGGGCCTGATAGAACCAGGGATCACTGGGAAGGATTTGGTGCAGATAAAGATAACCTTCTGAATATTTACCGCCAGTGCGGGAGATCCATAATTTATCTATCTCTGGAAGCTGAGCTTCTTTTAATAATGACTCTGGAATTCCAGGAGGTGAGATCTTGGTCCATTCTCCTGATCGGGAATTATCTTCATACCATGAGGTAGTTACTCGATTGCCATCCAAACCAGCCTGATTTACCAGCATGGGCAAGGGGAAATAACCGAAAGAAGATGTTCCTTGATAAAACCGTTGATCTCCCCAGAGCAGCTCAAAGGCATAATTCTGAATGATGACATCCTCAAGGGAACTTGATGATAACAATTCTACATTATTAGTAATTATATTCCCGGGAGCTTCAGGCCAGCCCAGCAGGGTGCCTTCGCCATCCAGATTCCTGAAATATAAGTCCTGGGTCTCTCTGCCAGCTATACTGCCCATATAAGCGGATAAAAACCCACAAGGCTGCAAAGCTATCTCCATAATGAATACATGGGGGAGTGACGATCCATCTCCGTTCCGATACCAGGCTTTTTCTGGCAGGGTGAATTCACTGGTGAGGGTTGAGCCTTCCCGGACCTGTTCTTTTTGTCCTTGAATGCTCATTACCTGATCAATGAACTGAAGATCACCGTTGGGTAGGCGGGGTATCCTTCGGTCACCAAAACCGCTGTAAGTTGATCCAAAACAAACCCGGTGATCACCTTTGGTAAAGGCCTCGATTTTATCGCGGGAATAAAGGGAATTGGACTTTGAGGTAAGGTGGGTTTTCTGACGAGATTCGCCGGCCTGCATCTGGATCACTCTGACAAGATTGCGGGTGAGTGTTTGCTGGCTGATCAGATAATCCTGATGGCTTTGCGCCATATCAGCAGATATTCTATCAAGATGTTCAAAATAAACAGGAGAAAGTGGTATATCTGCAGTTTTCCCGTTTTGCCCACCAGGAGCTTCTTCATTCGAGGGTATCGGGGGGAGGGATTTTTCGGTCGAATTATCTTCCGTATTTTTAATTTTATTTCTAATGGGCAATTGCGGATCATGGTATAGGGCACCTAAGTTTAGATGTACTCCATGGCTGGCAAGCAGGCTGAAAACTTTAAGAAAGCCATGAAAGTCTGGCTGGTATTTCTTATTAATGGGTATGACTGCGTGGGGTTTCCCGTCAAGGATCTTCTCTATCCATCTGGAACAGGTTTTTTGAGGACCAACCTCAATAAAAATTCTGGATCCGTCCTGGTATACCTGATTCACTAATTTGGGAAAATTGACCGATTTGCAGGTCATATTTGCCATGGATTCTGCTATTGATCCCTCTGTCAGGGTCAATTTTTGGTAATCAGCAGCTGAATAAAAATCGATTCCTTCCCTGGGATTGGTTTCATTGGTATAAAGTTTAACAAAATCCGGGATAGTCGATTGAATGGCAGGATTGTGGATCGAGGCATTAAAAGGCATGGGCAGGGCGTGACAATTGAGAATCTTGATCACTCTCTGGCAGGCATTCTGCTCACCGGCAATAACTACCTCATTGGGTGTATTCTCAATGGTCAGAAAAACAAGATCTTCGTTGTCGCAAGCTTTTCTAACATCACCTTGTTTGGCTTTGAGAATATATGATTTCCAGAAATCATCAGCTAACTTGTGGTCAGCCCAGAAATTGCGGACAACATTCATTTCACCAACTAAATCAGATTTGAAAAGAGTTGATTCTTTCCAGGAATCTGATTTTTCCTGGGAATTCTGCCAGACTCTGTTGGCCCAGAGCATACTGGTTTCTCCGAGGCTGTATCCCAGGGCAGCATCAGGTTTGAGATCAAATAGTTGATCCAGGATGAGTGTATGCATGACAGACATACTGATACCAGACTCGATTAATTCATTGGGATGATCATAAATATCAGCCAATATCCCCGCATCGTCAGATGGGGAATCCGATCTACTCGGGGGCAGATACAGAAATTCTTCAGCCAGCGAGTGACTCAGGTTAGGGATCATTTCCCCTGCAGTTTCATGAAGTCCTGGGAATGAATAAAACAACTCTCTGCCCATACGCGGGTAGGAATTGAACGCGCCCGGGTAAACAAAAGTTAATCCTTCAGATCCCAGGGGTTGGGAGGTGAAGTAACTTCCATTGGGGGTGCTCCAGGTCTTTCCAGTCTTATAAGACTCATTAATTCCGTTCTTAGCATGAGCCAATTCTTTGAATAGTTCTTCCTGATTTTTTCCCAGCAGGCAGCAGAGGTAGGCCGATTCCCCTGAAATATACTTCGTATAGGTATATTCGGCGATAGATTTGAGGGATTGAGAACCTGAAATTTTGTGTTCAAGATCATTCAGGTTGTTTAACAGTTCTGCTTGATTATCCCCGGGAATAAGAAATAAATAAGGATCAGTACCAGATATGGTTCTGACAGATAATTGAACATCTGATTTTTTATATTCCTCCAAGACCAAATAATCCCATTCTTTAGAATTCGGGTTCTGGTTTACAAAGAGGGCAGCGCGGGTAAAATCCGGTCCGGGTGATAACCAGGGACGGGTTTCATAATTTACATATAGTGGATTATTGACAATACCAGCCAATGCCTCAATCTGTTTGCCGCTGGAGATTGGGATTACTTTGTGATGAACAGTCAGGGCACCATGGATCAAACTGATTGTCGCGGAGGTATCGGATTCGCTTAAGTCAGGGGATCCAAGTGAAACAGGAAAGGAGTCAGATCTTTCTTCGAAAACATTAATTAACTTGTTAAGTTCTGCTTTCCTGGCAAGATTTAAAGTGGAAGAAATTTCAACAAAATCAATCCCGGAGGCAATACTGCCCTCGGAGTCTGTAGTTTTCAGGCGGACATAACCATCTTCGGAAAGATCTGGATGAGACAGAATAATCGCGGCAGAGCCATTTTCGGAAGTATCGTATATGACCCCAAGTCGGTTCGTACCCTCGTGGACCCAGTCAGTAATAATATCCAGCTGGTCATTAAGATAATTGGAAGCCGGGGTGAGCCGACGTGTTGGGCCATATTGTTTTTCTAGCTGGGGCAGGAAATCAATAAGTTCGTCTCCCGTTTCACTGATAAACCCTATTACAGCCCCATCTTTTGCTTTTGCGTCCGCAAGCGCCCGGAGAATAACTTCACCAAGATCCTCAAATTCCTCAAGAGAATTTTCTTTTGTTATAAAGAGACTATCTTCAAATTTATTGAGTGATGGACACCAACTGTAAGAAAGAGCCATCCCGTTAATAACTAGATTCATACAGATTCTTTCTCCAGTTTATTATCCTTGAACAGATCATACAATTTTTCATTCAAGGTGATTTCTGCATCAAACACTTCCGAGAATATAAATCCATCTTTATCATGGCTGATCACATCAGCAACCAACTTGTGCGGAGTGGTGGATTTTACCCGCATGGTGGCATATGTAAGTGTTCCAAATGGGACTTGTTCATATTGGCTCGCACCAGCGATTTGCAGGGGAAGGCCAATCTTGCCCTGCTGTGCGTGAGCCCAGATTAACAGGCTTTGCAGGTGGACATCAGCCTGAAAGGGATTAAAAGTTCGAACAGGGAATTGTCCCATTTCATCAATCGGAACTCCTTCAAGCATACATTCAGTGGTCAAACCAGCGGTAGAAATATTTAATACTTGCTGAATTCCCTGAAACCTGGGACCATGAAATAACATCTTTGAATCATACAGGGATTCACCCGTTATGGGAGAATCTGGTATTAGATTGATATCATTAATCCTGGGTCGCTCCGGGAGAGTTTTTCTAAGCTCAACCTGGACTTGATAATGGAATCTGTTTTTACCTTCTTTTGTTTCACTGCTTATTTTTCCTTCAAAAATCAGGGCATCCTGGTTTTTCTCAAGTTCCCTTAAATCCAGCAAGTACTCCGCGGGAGAATCCTCATCAAAGACAATGCCCTTGAATACCCGATAATCCTTAATAGAGAAGAATTGATAATCAGGATAAAGGGCTTCGCAGGAATTGATAAACCAGCCCACAGCACATACAGTTGGAAGCACAGCTTTTCCTCCGATGACATGATCGAGAAGGAAGGGATTTGCTTCCAAACTTAAATAGCGGGTAATCCTGTAATGATTTAAGTCCTCTGAAAGCTTTCGGGGAGGAAACGGGAGGGGATTACCGATAACCCGCTGAGGGTTTTCCTGGGGCGAGGCTAACAAGTCAGCCAGAGCCCGGGTTCCTTCTTCTATTGAAATCAGTGGGACATTTCTCCTGGTCAGAATCCGCTTGAGCTGAGGCGTCACCATGCCGCCATTCCAGGGACCCCATCCGATGGATAGTACCTGACAGGCGGGGTAAGTCAGTTTAAGATGATGAGCCAATTTATTGAGGATTTCATTGCTTAGACTGTAATCTGCCTGGCCAGCATTACCGTAATATCCTGCTACAGATGAAAACAGAATTATAAAGTCAAGCTGATTTACCGGGATTAAATCAAGGATATTCCGCAGTCCCCCAATTTTCACACCGTAGACCAGGTCAAAATCAGATTCCGATTTATCCTCGATATATTTATCTGCCAGGGCACCCGCACCATGCAGCAGGCCGTTGATTTCCGGAAGCAAGTCCCCGATTTTATTTTTCAAATCAGCCGGGTTTGTGATATCTGCCTGGATATATTCAGCGCTTCCACCTGAAAGATTGATTTGTTGGATGGTCTGGCTGATCTCTCTGCTTGAGATTACCTGGTTCACAACCCGGCCAATCTCTTTGGGAGTTATTTTCTGACCATCTTTTTGATAGGTATCCAGGGCGGATTTCTTTAAAGCAGCTTCGTCTTCCAGATTTGCCGACCAATCAGGCTCAACTTTAATTAACTCAGAACGGCCGATTAGCGTGAATCTGGAATGATAGGTTTTTGCCAATTCAACTGCGTTTGCTGCCGTGATGCCTTTCCCGCCTCCGCTGACCAGAAAATGAGTTTTTTCTGAAGGAGGTGAGTATTTAATTCCACTCATATGAATTATCCATTATCCCGTTCAATAGTGACCCGGGAGGTTGTACTGATTCCTACTTCTAATAATCCTTGATCAGGGTCATGAATTTCTTTCATTAACAATTTGCTGGCATCCTGAAAATCAGTATCTTGTTTGATATCAACGGTTCTGCAGAAAACTTCCGGCCATTCCCAATTAAGTGTTTTCACCAATCCGGAAAGACCACTACCTTCCTGGAATAATTTGCTGTTTTTGATTCCCAGAGAGCCGTCTGTCCTGGTCACCGCCAGAAAAATTCTCCGGCTGGCTGGATCCCCCTGGTTGAGATCAGGTTTAATTGAACCGGCAATTAGGAAAACCTGTTTAACAAGCTGGCTTTCCCAGTCAGAGAAAAGTCCATTGTCTGCTGATTGCGGATGAAGGTGGATAAAACCACCCGGGGATCCATGCTCTGATCTAATACTGTCAAAAACAGCATCAATTGCCTCTTTACCTGTTTTATCCTGGAGGACTATATTAATGCCCTTGGGTAGTTTTCGTTTTTCCTTGTTTATCAATTTTTTGGGAAAATCCCATAAAACTACTTTCCAGCCATCTTCACTCAAGGCCTTAACTACCTCAACTGTCAGGGCAGTTCCTTCATCAGTTACGATGACTGGGCGGTCTTTTGAGATTATGAAATCCAATTCATCTGGCGTGGGTAATGAAACCAGTTTTACCGGTGTGTTTTTCAGGTCTTCCCGTTCAACTATTTTTTTGTCTTCTGATCCAATCGGTTCAGTTTCGTTTGCTGTGGTTTGTTTTGTGCTCATCAACTCAACAATTTGTTCCAGAGTTCTTAATTCTGCCAGGGCTTCAGCTTCGACTGCTGGTAATCCGGGAACTCGTTCTTCCATAGCTCCCAGAATTTCGACCCGTTTAATTGAGTCAATACCCAGATCAGCTTCCATATCCATATCTGCTTCCAGCATTTCTGCCGGATAACCAGTTTTTTCAGCCACTATCTCAAGCAGGATGGTAGTCAGATCAGATACGTTAGGCACCGATCCATTACCATCGATCTGTTTTGCAGGACTTTGTGTTTCCTGGGTCTTTTCAGATGCTGAATTCTCTACTGGCTGGGAAGCGGAGTTGGAATCTCCAGCTTCGCTGTTCATGTAGTCAACAATCTCCTGAAGGGTTCGTGTTTGAGCCAAAACTTCGGTATCCGCTGCTGGAAGGGAAGGGAACTTTTCCTCAAGGGAGCCGAGTATTTCAACCCGTTTTATGGAATCTATACCCAGATCCGCTTCCAGGTCCATATCAAGTTCCAGCATTTCAGCAGGATAACCGGTCTTTTCAGCTACGATTTGCAGTAATGCCACGGATAATTGCTCGGTTGTGATTGTTGATTTGCCTGATGCTGGTTGTTCTCTAGGTTCTTGGAGATCAGCAATGGGTTTTTCAGGTTCTGGGATCTGCTCATCCAGGACAATGGGTGGCTCTTGAACTATCCACTCAGAAGGTTCTGAAACCTGGGATTCATGCGATGGTGGTGCAATTATCTTTTGAGCCAGATAGTTTCCGCCTTCGAGAGCTGTGAGATAACGGTTAGAAAATTCTGCCTGTCGGGCAAGAAATTCCTGATGAACTTTTAGACCCTGCTCCCGGATGGAATGGAAGTTGTCCAATGTTCTTTGAAAGGTCTTGATAATATCAGCGCTTGTATTTGCGTTTCCGCTATCCAGTACTTTACCCTGCTGATCCAGAACTGCTGTGATCAGCTGGATATACTCTCCCTGTTGAGCAAGATACTGCTGGTGAATCTCCATTGTTCTGGTTTGATGGGCATAAGTGTGGTCCAGGGCATTTCCCAAGCTGGTTGGGTCGGGCCGGGAAGGGGCTGACCGTTGAATTTGAGCTTGTTCTTTAGCCGGTAGGGATTGTCTGAATTTTCCATTCTCAGCAACTTTGAGCTGAGGTCCGTCTCCGCAAACAACCTGGTGATCATCTCCCAGGGCATCTTGAAATGCCTGTTGGCGGTCTTTACTGACAATATTGCTTCCATTGAGCTTTATTTTATATTTAGCCATTTAATTTTCCTCTACTTAGGATTTAATCCGGTTTATTTCATTTCCGGATACTACTGATAAGGATCAAAATCCTTTATTGGCAAGCCTATAACCTGTAATGTGACTGCGGCTTCCCGCAGCTGTCTATCACTTGATTTTTCTCTGCTGGGATTGAGTGATACTGTGGAGTGCGGTTTCCCATCAAGGATATCTTTTACTAGATTTCCAAGGATTTGCCTGGGACCGATCTCCACAAATACCCTTCCCCCTTTATGGTATATTTCCTCGATTTGAGTCTTGAAAATGACCGGATGAAGGATGTGACTGGAAAGAATTTCCTGGCCTTTTTTAATATCAGCAGGATAAGCTTTTCCCGTTGTGTTGGAAAAAACCGGGATACTGGATTTACGGAATTTTTCCTGGCTGACTGCCTTCGCAAAGGGTTTTGAAGCATGCTCAACAAGAGATGTATGAAATGCTGCCGATACAGGAAGTTGGGTAACTTTATATCCTGCTTTAGTTAACACATCTTCTGCATTATTAATAGACTCTCTGGGTCCAGCCAGAACTATTTGGGTAGGTGAATTTTCATTGGCGATAATCACATCATCCAAGGATTCGATGATTTTTTCTATTTCTGGCAATGGTCCCTTCACGGCTGCCATTGTTCCAGCGTCAAAATCTTTTCCGGCGAGAGGACGCATGGCTTTTCCACGAGCTTTAACCAACCGTAAGAATGCTTCATCCGAAAGCACACCACCTGCCCAGAGTGCAGTAAGTTCACCAAAACTATGTCCGGCAGCCATATCAGGTTTGAAGCCGGCCTGCTGAAGGATTTTATAAATGCCATAACTGACAACACCGATACCTGCCTGGGCATAGTCAGTCTCTCTCAGAGAAAGACCTTGATCTTTCAGGATGTCATCTGAAAAAACCGGCCGCGGATATACCACACTGGATAAAGTTTCTTGACCTTCACTCAAGAATAGTTCATCCATCTTTTCAAAGGCATCCATTACTGGCGGGAAATTAATTGTCAGTTCTTTGACCATATTTAAGTATTGAGAACCCTGCCCAGGGAATAAGGCAACAATCTTATCATCTTCCCCGATACCTTTGGCGCGGTAGGTAATACCCCTGGGATGATCCCAAGCTTCGGCTTCAGGTTGATTTTCGAGCAGCTTCAGGGCATCCTGAAGGAATTTTTGAGCTTCATCTTTGTTATCAACCACAAATCCCAGCCGGGGATGATCTCGGGATGGGAGATTTGATTTGGAATTTCTAATCAGATCCCGGTAGGCATTCAGTCCATCATTACCTTCCAGGTCTGATACCGCACCCTGAAGTTTTTTGATCAGTTTATCCACAGTATCGGCGCTGATCAAGATAGGCTGAGAAACAGATTGCAGCCTGGTAAAGGGTTGTTTTTCAGATTGATATTCTTCCAAAACAAGGTGGAAATTTGTACCTCCGAAACCAAAGGCACTTACGGCTGCTTTGCGGGTATTTCCCTTGCCTCCGGTGAACCAGGGACGGGTTTCAGTATTGATATAAAAATAGCTCTCTTCAATGCCCAGTGCCTGGGAAGGTTGTTTGACATTTAGCGTTGGGGGCAGAACTTTGTGATGCAGGGAAAGAGCGGTTTTTATCAATCCGGCAGCGCCAGCCGCTGCTTTGGTATGGCCAATCTGGGATTTCACAGAACCAATCGCGATGCTTTGTTGATTTCCATTCGGGGTTCCGAAGACTGCTTTGAGTCCATCGAACTCTGCCGGATCACCTGCTTTTGTTCCTGTGCCATGAGCTTCGACCAGGCTGATGGATTGGGGTGCAAAACCGGCTTCCTGATAGGCCCGTTCAATAGCCAATGATTGGCCGTACGGACGTGGAGCATAAATACTTTTGTACTTTCCGTCGCTGGAACTGCCTATACCTCTGATAACTGCATAGATACGGTCATTGTCACGTTCAGCATCTTCAAGTCGTTT
>SDBT01007092.1_pt1 | contig 18495 bp, 20 predicted proteins | sample 2277101 | NCBI WGS metagenome assembly SDBT01 (sample SAMN10404973, study PRJNA504765) | marine sediment metagenome | isolation source: marine sediment core GS10_PC15, 103 cmbsf | place: Arctic Ocean: Southern Knipovich Ridge | collected 2010
CGTCAAAAGCTTGAGGTTAGCAAAATTAAGCTGTTGTGCATCCCAACAGAAGGTTGGCCGATACCTCCGGATTTACGCGACTGGATTGATCCGATTCCTGTCCCGGGGTTCGAGGACACTGACTCGATCGACGATGAGGTTACGGAACTGATGCTGCAGGGAGTCCTGGGTTTCCGTCCTACGGGGAGACGGGCATACGGCCCCAAGAAAAAGTTCATGGTGCACGCCCCCAGTGGCATGGGGGTGGATATCCTCAGCACAGATGCTCAATGCTGGGCGGTCGCCTTGGTGGTGACAACCGGTGGAGATATGACTAACAAGCGCATCGCCTCCGCCGCCCGGAGAAAGGGCTGGCGCTTTCGGACTTCTGAGGACGGCTTTGACACGGCGGATAGTCATATTACCTGCAGCACTGAGATAGAGATCTTTGAGGCAGTAGGCTTGCCTTACTTGCCGCCGGAGCAAAGGGAGTGAAACTTTGAAGAGCACTAAATGACGATGTGTTCAATCTGGGAAGAACGGCAAGAGGTTTCTGATTGGAAACAATCCGTAAACGATTAGCAAACTTTTGTGAGCAGTGGAGCTGTGGTGACAATAGGTAGAACTTTCGAACTGGTTTTCAATCTCACATTTTAATTTAGCAGATTTATTATTCTAAGCCAAGTAAGGCGGTGAAGAAGGCTAGTACGGGCAAGCTGAATTATAGGCGTCTTAGTCGTGCTTGGAACAGTCATTTTGTCCACTCTTAGCCCGAGAAATAGCCATCTGGAATGCTTTCTCTAGCTTATCACGATACCCAATATATTCAATGGTATATGCCAAATACTCCGGGGAGTCTGAAATAAACTCTAACTCTGCCTTGGAGTCTGGAGACCCAGGTTCTCCAGATAGCGATTCCCTTTTCAATTATTTATCCCCTCAAGAATAGCGTTTGCATATTCGTTGGCAGTATTGTTGTCAGATCAAAGGATATATCTGCCTCTGCAAACAAATATTATAACCCAGTTTGTATTGTTTTTAAAGGGGATGTTTGCAGGTAATTAGGCAGTCTGAGTACTTTCTGCTAGAAGCTCGTTTCTTAGGTTTATATTACAAGATGGAGCTCAGTTTTCGTTGTTTTCATTATCCTCGGGTTTACGCGAAGGTCCGTGCTCTTGGAGAAGTAACAAAGGAGATATCTTGAGTGCTTTCGCCAGTGCGATAACCTCTACATCAGAAACCGGTCGTTGCCCATTCTCTATCTTTGATAGGCCTGATTGGTCAATCATCATGCCGAGTACTTGTAGCCGAGCCACCAGTTCTTTTTGTGTAATCCTGGGCTTATTAGCTAATCTAGTTTGACGAACACGAGATCCAACAATGTTTCTTTCCACACCAAAATAATAGTGGACATTCTGCTTTAGAATATTCTCGTTGAGAATATTCTGTGATATAATCAACCCCAAAGACTTAAATTGGAGGGGTTGATTCGATGGATGAAGAATTAACGTATTCCTTGTCCGAACCTACTTGGGTGAAAGAGATCTATCAGATTGTTTGCAATCTGCTCCAAGAGGGAAGAATTTCTGGTAATCCTGAAAATGTTAAAATACAACGATTACGAAGAGAAGCGATACAGCCGTGCGGAAAATCACCTGGTCCCGTCCCATTAAAGCTCAATCAGCTAGAATGGGCAACCCAAAAAGGTTCTTTCTGGTTTAGAGGTCCAGTAAAGTCTTTGAAAGTAAATCTGGATAGAGGTCCTATAAAAGGATGCCTCGTGTCCGAACCAAACAAAGAAACTTTTACCACCACGCTAAATGAATTGAATTTTAAGGACTTCGTTACAGAGACTCAGAGGTTAGTCGAGAACTCAACTCAATTCGGATATCAAGTACGATTTGATCAACCAGACATTTCGCATAATGTGAGGGTAAGTATCTCGGCACCAATGCTGTTGTCAGAACAAAATGTGAATGAATTTATCGAAAGAATTGAAAAGATACTTAAAACGATATAAGATTTATTCTTAAACATCTGAGCCTGTGTTGCTTGCTTTCTTTATGGAGAGAAACTGAATAACGGGATGAAGATTAAGGTAGAGAGGGGAAGATGGTCTTAAGAGAAGTTACAATCGATTCGGTGAGATCGGCTTTAATGAGCGGTGAATGGGTAATAATTCTTAGGGGAGAGGGTACAGAACAATATCTACCCATTTACGTGGGACCAAGCCAAGCTAATATCGTGAAAAGAGAATTGATGGGTATTCGATTCAGTGAATCTGAAATATGCGAACGCTTCCTGGCCGGTGACAACATAGTTGAATCTAATCTTGAGTCCATCGTAGTTGAGTGGTCTCCAAATGGTCACTTCGACGCCAACCTTACTGAACAATAAGATGGATTGTTACCTTGGTCACCCTATGGCTTTTTGCTTGATACGCAGATAGGCGGTAGGGTTATAAAAAACTCAGACTTGATGACTGCTTAAATGTTCGATTAGACCGTGAACCCTCTTGCTAAAGTAGCGAAACAATTGTAAGTTGGAATACGCTATCTCTCGGGGAATATCTCTCCCAGTTGGGTGGCCAGCTTCATTCCTGTAACTTCGGACAATATTAAAAATACCGTCCATGTACGTTTCCAAATCCCTAGATAACTCTGTCGGTAATTGGTTCTTTAAGGGATAGAGCTGCTTAGTCAACTCTTCAAATTGTTTTTTAATCATAGCATTTTGTGTCTTACGTCTAAATATAGTTACCTTGGAACCATTGCTCATAGCAGACGCAAGTACATCAATTAAATTAAGAATTACTTTTTCGGCAGCTACACCCACCATTACTACAGAGGCTATATAATTAGACTTCATGAAGCATTGTAAGCCCTCTGTTAAGTAAAGCAAAACTACATCGTCCACATTAGGACTATCACCTTTGACATCGGATAGATAGCCATCTGGGTCGTAAGGGGCACTACCTTCAGTCTCTAGATAAGTTTTGCCATACTCAGTAATAGAGAAGTGCGGCCAGCTATTATCAGCATATCCCTGAACGCCTGGTACTAGTACTCCCAGTATGATAAGTTGCCACATGATAACCTTTACTTTATCAATATCTTCGGCTGGTAGCATATCTCCTGCAAGTTCAGGTCTTCTTAGTAGTTCTGCTGGCTCCCATAATTGCCGTTCATAGGCAGTACGTCCAACATAACTTAATACGCGACTGACTTGATATTGTCCTTGCTGTCCTCTCTCAAGTAGGTGACGGAGGTACTCCAAGACTAGTTGTCTAATTAGTTCGTATTCCATATCTATAACCTTATCTTTTTCAGTATAATACGCTTTACACTTCTACTCAAACTAATTAAAGCAATTATCTAGCCGGTTAATCTTTCGCCAGCTTCTAGCCGGCGAGGGAAGTTTGGGGCAAGGCATCGGGGGGCTTGGTAATGGCGCCTCTTTCGTCCACTTCAGAGAATAGGAGGTCACCGGCATATTCGGTTCAACTTTACAGTTTGGCTGATTGTGCAGTAAGTAGGTATCAGCGACCCTTCTCAATGTTTAGAGGAAGACTACGTCACAAAAGAATTCTCCAGCCTCTTAGCCGGTCTTTCGACGCATTAAATATACTAAGAAGGAAGCTGACTCTTATGCTACTTGACCTGATTAATCGTCAGGTGGTATCTTTAACCACTCGAAGAACGTATCTCTAGAGAATTGCTTCGTCCCTTCCTCCTTGATAATTGCGACGTCATGGTCGGCTAAGAATGCAGCTAGTATCTCTCCATCCATAGCAACGATTCCACTTTTCTTGACAAGCTGCCAACCATCTATGCTTATTCTACCAGTGGTAAAAAAGAGCATGAATACAGGGTCGGCCACTCTTATCCGTAGGTCAGGATACTTATCAGGGTCTAAATCAGCGAAGGTACGTGCAGATGCCAAGTTCACGGAACCTATTAACTCTCTTAGGTCAGGTGTGGCCACTTTGACAGCCCTATAATGTTTTGCCTGTCCTATGAGCCATATTTCTAAGAACGACTCAAAGGGCCTAAATCTGAATGCTGAGGAAGGTTTTATCACGTCTGCAACTGATAGCTTACCGTAGAAATCTATCCCTTCGTCTCTGGTTTCCTTTGTCAGCTTAACATTTCTGGCTCCTATTAGTTTCAGTACCTCTCTACAGAGTAGTTCAAATTCACGTGGAGAAAGTTCTTGCAGTGTTTCGTAGTAGTCTTTCCATCTTAAGCGTCTTCTCTTCTGCTCTACTACTTCATCAGAGTCGGTACCTTCTATAAAGCAAGCGCCCTGTATCATGTAATTTGAGGAGGAATTGAATGCTACCTGCGGTTGTGCCCCTCTTTCTTCAATTGCCTTAATGTAGTTAAGCAGCCTTGATTTTATTGGTGCTTCCCACTCAGATGCTTTCTCGATTGGGTCTAAGCCGGCAAAATGTTCCATTATAACCTGCTCAGTGACCCGAGTTAGCTTAATAGGCTCAGAATCGAGGGGTAGCTCTCCGTATATTATATCTGCAATTAGAGCCGGTCCTGGTTTCATAACTATTCTGTTGAGGAAAGCCTTTTTCTATCGTCAATGCGTTCATTTAGTAAGCCCCTTAACTTTTCCAATAACTGCAAATCGTCGTCACTAATTGACTTAATATCCCTTATTTTGAGCCCCTCTACTGCATCGATTGCACCTCTAACTTGAGATACCCATCCACCACTTTCAGTAGCTATGGCCAAGGCTAGAGCTTCGCTGAACGTTCTAGAGGGGTCAAGTAAAACTGCTTTGGCATTATCATCTCGAAGGATACGGCGTAGACTCCTGACATCCTCACGCGTCTGTAGTTTCGCTGGAACTGAGCGGCTATTCTCCTCGTCATATTTTGTGGTGATTAGCTCATAAAACTGTGCACGTGTCTCATCATTTGTGAAAATCAGGTCATCCTCTGACCATCCCAACCAGTCTCTTGCCTCAGGGATACCAACCGCTTCATGGAACTTATAGTATAATTCTGGGTCAGCTGATTCCTGAAACTCCTCGTCTTTCTGCATTTGCTCCAAGGCCTTATACGCGCGACGACGACGATTAGCCTCTCGAGCATTCATACTTAATTTTTCTGCCGTTACTTGCAGCGAGAGCCCAAAATCCTCCACTAGTTGCGCAATAAGCTTTGCTTGTTGATATGCTCCCCAAGGTCTTACCCCAGATACATGCCTGATGCCCATAAGTACAGGTACAGCATCTTTGTTTTCAGGGTCCTTTACGTCTATAATCACTACAGGCAGATTGTTAAATGACTCTATCAATTCAGTGGGGATTTCAACACCACTCTCTTCATCTTCTAATATCCACTTCATGGCTGCAACACGCCGATTGCCCTCGATTACCACAAAGAGATTCTCTCTGTACTCGTACGGCCTTATGATAAGGAGTTCCAGAGGCACATAGCCATTGGTTAAGATGGATTCTTTTAGGGCCTGCAAGTCTTCGTATCGTCTACCTTTGAGAAATCTGTAGGCTTTATCTTGAACTGTAGATTCGTGGTATCTCCTATCACTGACCGTTTGATAGCTTTCTAGGTCAAGAAACCTATAGTTATCGGGGTCAAGCAACAAGTTCTGAATAGCACATCGATTCGTTTTATATTTCATAGGTTGCCTCTTAGCTCTCTAAATCTTATTGTAGCCTTGGTTAGGACTTTTGTCTAGGTCATAGGAGAGACGGAGAGAACTTTGGCTTGACGGCTAGGATTGCCCCTCTTCAAAGGGGAGGGGGAGGATATAAAAAAGGGGGGCTTCGCCCCTCTTAGACACTCTGTCATGTGAAACCTATGCTTGAACAAAATGACGGAATGTTTCATTGGGCTTGTTTACGATATTGACAGCCAGCAGGCGGGGGCTTAGGATATCCATAATATTTGAAATGGGAAATCCCGTACGAAAACTTGTCACAATCTATGGAGGCATTAATTGCAGCGAATAATGAAGATGAAGCGAAGAACTAAGGGATTACTACTATTTTTATTAATAGTAGTAATCATAATTGGAGGTAGGTGGGGTGTGGGAACACTGCTACGAGAGGCTCCGCGCGTTCTCACACAGGAAGAAGAAGCAATGAGGACACACGCACTGGAACTCCATCACGATGCTATTGTGGTTGACGGACATAATGACATAGCAACCCGGTTTCTTGACTTTGGATTTGATCTTGCAATGGACGGTAACGAACCGGGTGACCGCAGTTCTTTCCTCTACGAAGGCGGCCCGTTCACCTGGCTCCCTAACCCCCCCAATGGCGAGAACATCGCCACAGACATGGATCTCGCCCGCATTCAGGAAGGTGGCCTTGATGCTCAATTCTTCTCGATCTGGGTGGATTTCGAGTATTACGATCCCGCGATTCCAGGTCAATCAACCCAACGGGCACTCGACATGATTGAAGCACTCCAAGAACAGGTACACAAATACCCGGGAAATATCGAGAATGCCTACACTGCCCAGGATGTCGAGCGTATCGCCTCCGAAAACAAACTAGCGGTGCTCATGAGCCTTGAGGGCGGACATGCTATCGAGGATGATCTTGAAAACCTACGCCGTTTTTACGAGCTGGGGATACGTAATATGATCCTTACCCATAACTCTAGCCACAACTGGGCTGACTCGTCCACGGACGTCCCGATCAACAATGGATTATCCGAGTTCGGCCGCGAGGTCGTGGGCGAGATGAACCGCCTTGGGATAATCGTGGATATCTCCCATGTCTCCGATGAAACCTTCTGGGACGTGCTAGAAGTTACCGGTGCCCCGATTATCGCGTCCCATTCCAACTCTCGTGCACTTGCTGACCATCCCCGCAACATGACTGACGACATGATCCGCGCAATGACAGCCAATAATGGCGTAGTCATGATCAACTTTATGAACCCTTTTATAGACCAGGAACAGACTGAGTACTGGAAAATAGCGTCAGGCTGGCATTGGTTCTTGCACCCCAGACACCCAGAACCACCGCTGTCACTCGTCGTTGACCACATTGACCGTGTGGTGCAGTTGGCCGGTATCGACCACGTCGGCCTCGGCTCAGATTTTGACGGCATGCCTTTCCTTCCGGAGGAATTGAAGGACGTGGGCGATTTCCCCAACATAACGTTGGAGCTTGTACGCCGCGGCTATTCGGACGAAGACATACGCAAAATACTGGGTGGTAACGTGCTTCGTGTGTTAGCCGATGTGGAGCGTGTCGCTACTCAACTCTCGAAGGATTAAACACTAAAAAACGAAGGCAGATTTCACAGGTTTTATCACTGAGATCCATCCGGTTGGGAAAGGATGAGACAGCTATTACCGATCTCAATATTGTTCCTTTTTTGCCCTGTGGCTCCACGCCTAGCCTCCAGGCGTGAGATTTGGCGGACCTTTTTCTAAAAATCACAATAAGATGAAATGTTCAATTCCTAGCTGGTTAGCCACTCTGGAAGCATTCCGAACTTTTCTTTGAGAAAAAGTCGCTAATTCCAGCACTGCAGCAACTCCTCACAACCTGTCTGTGACTATCTGGATTCTAGTTTAGTTCGAGTTCCCTAAGGTGCGGTACTGTACAATAGACAGAGCTAAGACGTTTGAACTGGCATTCAATATCTCTCTTTAAGCGACGGCGGTGATTCATTAGTTGGCTTTACGAATATTTGGACTCGATCCTGCTCACACGGTCGATAATGCTCTGTATGATCCAATCCAAACTTAGAAATTCAGTGAATAGCCTGCCAAAGTAATGTCCGCCAATGAGCAGTTTTGTAAACCCGGGATTGGGCTTCGTATTGCTAATCTCTAAATAAGATTCGGAAGACCAATCTGGATGCGGATTGTATTTCATGGATAGACCAGCCGACAGCAGCTTTTGCTGAATGACTTCATAATCAACGGCAACAAGGATGATGAGTTCACCACAGCAGAAGTCATACCACGCGTCGGAATCACGAAACGACAGCGAAAATGGATAATATCCGACCGTGCTATGTTTCCACTCATTTGCCATTGAAACAATTAACTTCCCAGGCCGTTTCTTTATGATTGGATCTAACATGTGGTCATCTTCAACGTATGTTGCTCCGTAATAGAGACCATTCTCTATTTCTCCAAGGCAGTATTTACCTGTGCTTACTCTGGCAGAAGCAACAATCGAGTTAAATTTATCTATGTGATTTACTTCCTTGGAATGGATCGTAAAACGTTGAAAATCACCATCGACTTTATACATTCTGTCTGCCCTATCGAAATATAGGTACTTACTAATATCATCTATGTGCTTTCTCTGTCTCTTTACCCTGGTGTTGTGAACACGCCCAGATTTTATCTCGAAAATGATTGGCCTATTTTCGAGTGCAACACAGACATCACCGGTGTGAAGGCAGTTAGTCAAATCATTTAGTATTCCGACACCACCTTTTGAGAACACATGTCGCAAGAACTTTAGTTCACTTCTTAATCCCTTTTTCTGCGATATGAAACCAGACGACTCCTTGAATACCATAGGTTTAATATCCCATTTATTGATGTAAATGAAAGCTAGACCGTCTGCTATGCTCTTAAATGTCATCATCAGAAGTTGATATTGACCTAATCTTTGATTACACTGATGAATACGAGCCTTTATCAATCCGGCTTCTCTCTTGTTGAGCAAAGGAATGGTCGAGCCTAGCCGCCTCTTGAGACCTTTCAACGTTTTTCGGCATTTACGGATTCTGTTTTCTATATAAACAATCCGCTCCAAAAGTTCTTCCTGAATACACAGACAATTTTCACTTTGAGAAATTGGGTTTGCCTGTAATTCATGAAGCATTTTGTGTAGGCGTAATAATGAATTTTTATAATATTGATACATGTCAAGACAATATTACTTGAAGCAGTATCACACATCAACCTTTTCGAAAGAGGGGATTTGGTCACAGAGCAGATAGCCGATTTCAAGGTAATTTTTGCGGATATGCAGTTTTCTTTGCCCGGACGGGAAGCGCCTGGGATAACTGCTGTTTGGTACCGTCCAACGAGTCAGCGGACGATACAACTCTTATTAATTCATAAACAGCCAAAAAGGGAGATGAAGAGGTTCATTCGTAGCTTCGCTTGCGCATCTCACAAGTAGCGAATTCAACGTGCCCCCGAAAATTGGTAAAGTTAAACATTCTGACGAAAAGTTGGATCGAGCGTCAGCCGAGGTTATCGTTCCAATCCGGCTCGGCCCACGATTCCGAACTACTTATTGAATTGAAATTTATCACTATAACTTCATATAATAGACAACATAGGCGAACTGCGAAGATTATTCGGGGAGGTCAGAATGTCCAAGAGAGTGAAAATGTACTGCGATGATTGTAGAGAGCCGACGACTCACGAGCGACGGATAGTTGATGGCAAGGAACAGTATGTATACCTTATGTGTGAAGCAGGCAAGTCGCGCACAAAAGAGGACATCGAAAAGATCAGACAAACGAGAAAAGGCTGGGGGTCTCGCGTGGACTAGCTTACCCCTATGCTGTGTTCACATTCCTTCCGAAATGGTATACTCTGGCTAGCGATAGGTACTCACAAGCAGACTCCAAAGGTAGCAAGGTACGAAAATGGGGCACTTGCCAATAGTAAACCAATCAACAGTAACTGATGTCATCCGAGACGGTTTTGCATCCACGCGGGGAAATCTAAAGGAAGAAAAAAACTGGGTAAAAACCACGGCTGACATCTTTTCAGATATGCTCACAAATAGGAAAGGCGATCCTATTTTTCCTTGGATAATAAAGGGGAAAGGTCGTCCTGGTATTGGTTTCAAGTACATCTTCACGGTTGCGGGTCCTCCGGTGTTCGTTCCCGGGGAGGAGTATCCAGTAAAGGTTCCACTGGAAAGGACCGGTTTGGAATACCCTAATGCATTGCCTGAGGTCGATGCTCTTGACCTGTGGGACCCAAAATTGCTATGGAATGCGATCGGGAAGAAATCACTAGGACGGGGAAGAAGTTATACGCATCAGACGCCAATGGAAGACCAGAGGCTACGCGATCTTCTCGATTCTAGAAATCCAGGAGGCCCTAAGAAAATAACCCTTGGCAATGCATCATACAAAAGCATTCCACTTAAGATTGACCCTTCTCAAGACAGCTGGGATACTACGCTAAAGCGGCATCTGAAATCATTACGTGACTATGACAGGCTATCCTCTCTTGACTTGACGGGCGTACCTTGGCGATCCGATGACATCTTCTACGCTGAGAAAGTCCTAGAAGCTTGGATAATGGAGAATATTGATAGGCCGTCTGGAACCAAGTTCCGTGAGAACGTGTTGGAACCGAACTTGGAGATAGAATGGTTTGCAAACTACTTGCCCTTTGGAGTGGCCGGAGGCAATATTGACGTGGTTGTAATACAATCGAGCAGATCGCGTAAGGTGGTCACCGTGATCGAGCTCAAGGTTGGGAAAAGGTCACTGAAAGACTTTAAGGCTGATGCGAGGCAATTAAACAATTACTGCAAATTTATTACAGATGCTTTCAACGCCTATGGTGAAAGGGTTGAAGTCAAGGGTGTCCTGATTTCAGGTCCCTCTCGACAACTAAGTGGTTCTGAGGCGACTGAGGTTCTGACTTCAGGTGTGAAATGGGTTATCTATGATATTGATGATGCGAATAGAGTTAATTTCAAATCAGCCTTGTCTGACCCTATTGAACCGTGAATACAAGGGTATCGTGACGAGGAGTTAACGATGATTTGTCCATATTGCGGAAATGTTGATGACAGTATTCCGGTACCTGAACTAGCTAGGACAAGGGTTCACCTCGGTGCTTGCTCGAAATGTGGCAAGGAAATCTGGGCAATTCCAACGCAAAAGAGATCTGAAAGGAGTCAACTTGCCACGGTGGAGGAGGGTGAAAGGAGAGAGGAAATTCTAGTTAAAACCTACTTGGAACACGAGAATGGCGCTAAGAGCAAGAGGAGAAGATCCGCAGATGACATTGATAGGGAAGTTTTTGACCGGGATGGAAACTTGATCTATTTCCTCGAAGTGAAGGAAAGGTCAAACAGTCTGAACGCTTATAACAAGACCCAATTCCCGTTTGCCAAGATAGAGTCAGGGAAGAAACTAATAGAAGAGACAGGTTTGCCCGTGTACATAGTTCTGAAATTTGTTGACTGCTGGGCTCGTCATCGCTTGCTGTTAGAGTTAGACTATGAGAAAGGTAATCAGCCCTTCGCACCAAGGTACAGACCTTGGCAGAGGTCAAAGGCGAGACAAGTGCCAGTTATGATTCCTGTTGAAATCTTGGAAATCTTGGCTTGGCGTGATCTTTGTGAAGAGGTTAGCTAACAAGAGGAAAGGTATTACAAGCCTAACAAGTAACTGACCGGGGATTTAGGTGGTGTTCAAGAGATGGTCGAAATAAATAACGAGTCCCTCGGTATGTCAGCAGAGAAAGTGATATGTGACTTGTGTGGATTGGACGCATCTGAAATAGCTCATAGAAGCGTTCCTACTCTAGAAAGAAGATTGACACCGGTCATACGAGAGGCGCTGCCTAAACTTCCACGCCTCGTCAAGTACATAGGCACCGAGAGGGGTTCACGGGGTAGTCAGAGCAAGAGTACTATTGACTTCATAACCGAGCAAAATGAAACCCTTTCCGTCAAAACAACGATGAACTCTAGCTTCAAGCTTTGCCCTTCTGAATGTGGCCAACCTGGAAGTGACACCTTTGACTTATATTTTGGGCATCTCTATGACGGCAAAATAGACTATGAGAAGTTCAAGAAGGCAGTATTATCCAAAGTGGAACAGATGCTCCCGATTTATCTTGAGCACCTTTTTGACTGCGACTATCTACTCCTTGTTCATATTAACTCCCCTGATGATGGCTACCACATTTTCACGAAGAAAGAGATACGACCATTCCAGTGGGAACGGAGTCGTATCTCTTTCACTAGGCCATCAACTAAAGAATGGACCGAAAGCAACACCGTCAAATATGATGGTGTATCAATTGGTGAGTTTCAAGCACACCATCACAGGAATTCTTACAAGTTCAGGTTCCAAATACTCAAGCTGGCAAAGGTTATGTCAGTAGCACTGCGATCTAGATGAGGTGAGATAGTAGATGGTATACCGACGTAGCCGATTACACACAATATGACTGATCCTTCTCAAAGTTTTTCTCGCTTGATTCTGTCAAGCTGTTCTTTTTGGAATACGGCTAGCGCATTTGGTCTTGATTGTATTTCATTTACAATTGTTCTTGCGGCATCTTCGGGTAGGACTTTCTTGTTAAGTATACCCCACCCATAGTGCGTCCCCCAAGCTCTCATAATAGTATCACGTACTTGGCCTAAGATTGGCACTCGGTCCTTAATATCTAGTACGTAAATAAACTCAATTGGAATTCTAAAAGGAAATAGCCCGTTAGACCAGATGGTTTCATCAGAGTAGAAATGTCCGCCCGTTACTTCAGCTAGGCCTGCGATATTCTTGTCGACTATGAACGCCAACATATCGTTCTTCATCCAACTTTTCAAAGGCCTCCATTCCGTCCCCCAAACTCTATGCTGAAAACATAGCAGGAACTGGAGCTCACTGATGCTTGCTAGCCTTAGTCTCACATTGTTGTTCCCCCCAGATTTTGAAGAGTTTTCGAAGTATAGCACATTGAAGTGATATTCACAAGGTTGTAAGGGCAACAGGAGTGCTTGACGTCGCGTGTCATTAGCAATAACAGCACGATCTACTAAGGGATAACTCGAGTAGCTGGGCGGTAGACCAAATCAAGAATACTTACAAGAAAAACCTTTAGCTACTCTTTTCACCGAAGTAGACATTCCACCGAGGAATAAGTCGTAAGATTAGCCCTGATAAAACTTACAATAACTACCGAATGTACAAGTACTACACGCCGGATTATCTCGGGTGCATACCATACTTGAATGATCTATCATTGCCCAGATTACCTTTTTATGCTCCTTGTTAATCAACTCTTTCAACAATAGGTCTTCGTCTTTGGATATCGACCTCATATTTCTGATGCTGAAGTCGAACACTCTCTTGAGCAATCTTCTGATGTTTTCATCTACCGGGACAATGTTGACATCATAGTAAATAGCCAAAGTGGCACGAGCAATGTACTGGCCAACACCAAACATCTTTCGAAATGACTGCTCATCCGTGATTCTTTTCCTAACTGTACCTGCAGCAACATTCTTCAACATCTTGGCCCTTCTATTTTGGAGCCCGAGCGGCTGAAGGATTCTTGTCAGGTCTTCAATCGAGCTCTTTTCCAGAGATCTCTTGTTGGGATAAATGCTGAAGAACTTCGGATAGAAATTGTTTATCGTCTCAGCCCGCGTCTTCCAAAGCAATATCTCGGACACCAAGACCTTATACAATGAATGGTTTCCTTTTCTCCAAGGGAATTGCCTGCCGTTAGTATCGTACCAGCGCAAGAGGTCTCTGTTGAATTCATACTGGGTGTTCATTTTTCTTCCAAACTTCTTCTCACGGCAAGTCCAATAGCCTTGCCCAGCAAGGGAGGCACGGCATTTCCCACTTGAACCTGCTGCCACTTCTTCGCACCGCAAAATATGAAATCATCTGGAAAGGCTTGTAGTCTAGCCATCTCTCTAACAGTTAGAACTCTTGGCAGCCTCGGATGTATATTGACTCCCCCGTGATTCTCCTTGATGGTGCAAGAAGACTTGTCCCACGGGCATTTTTTCCAGGCATCTGAATAGTTGTCGTACAAGCTCTTTCCTTCCGGTACCCTCATCAATCTCTCTTGCATCTCTAGCGAATGGCGCGTCACCTCGTAATTGAAGGCCTTGTCCTCAGGATGGCTTATCAGATCCCCAATGGCATCGCTCGTGGTCTTGTAATGTTCCAGAGTCAGCAAGGGCGACGGGTGGTAGTTCTTCTTACCGATGTTATTTCCTATGAATATCACCCTGTTACGAACTTGCGGAACGTAGTAATCAGCGCTATTCAGTACAGTCACGTTGACGCTGTAACCCATCTCTCGTAGGTCGTTCATTACCTTTTCTTCCACTTTTCCGTGAAGCATTGACCTCAGCCCGACGACGTTCTCCATAAGAACGAACTTCGGTGCGAGATGGTCAATTATTTCCACCATTTCACTGTACAGTGAATTTCGCTCGTCCTCCACTACACGGTAACCGCTCATACTGAAGCCCTGACACGGGAATCCCCCGCATATTAAGTCGACAGAACCCCCGCCAATACTTGCCTCAACTAGTCTGTATACTTCTCGCTTTGTCTCAAGTTCGCGAATATCCCCGTCAATTACTGGGTGGTCGAAGTTATTCCTGTAAGTCTCTACAGCGGTTCTTTCGAATTCGACTGCCAGTATTCCTCTAAAACCCGCCAGCTCCAACCCGAGAGAAAGACCGCCAGGACCTGAGAACAAGTCAATATAGGTATATTTCTCACTAAACTTCTTGTTCCAGACGTCGGCAATGTCTGTCCAGTTCACAGCATCAACTTTCTTGCCGCTATTCGTTGGGAATCTTCTTGCTTCATTTACAGGCCTTACCACCGTACGCTCACCAAAAAAGCTATATTGGAATGCCTCAATCGGCTGTTTCACATTATCACGATTTTCCCCGGTGTTGACCCAGTTTTGGAAATCCTCTTCTTCAATACGCCATTGATTCCCAATTCTGCAAGCCTTTAACTTTCCGCTCGCGATCTGTCTTCGAACGGTCTTCTGACTAATGTTGCAAATTTCGGATATATCGATTATGCTATAAAACTTTACCATCGAATTGCGACTTTGCAAATCACTATTCTTGTCCATAATTGACCACTCCTGTCTAGTCTATATGGTGAAATTTGCCTTGTCAATAACAACTCCTTTCTCTTAACCTTGTTAAACCTATTATAACCTATTACCGTTGATTTGTCAATACCTTTTGTAACCAATATTGACATATTACTACCTTTTACCTTATAATGAACTGGGAGGCAAGAAAATGCCAGTTAAAAGTGAATTTTTATCATTGAAAGAAGCCCAAGATTATTTGGGTGTGAGCAAAACTAAAATGTGGAGCCTAGTCAAGTTAGGTATTCTAAAAACCTACGAAGATTCTCTCGATAAACGTAAGAAGTTAGTACGGAAAGAGGATGTTGAGAAGCTCAAACAACCCCGACCAAGAGCCGGTTAATCTGTTGGTTCTTGATAAACGGGGTGTGATTGAACAGAATAGCGGTTTGTTCAGTTGCCAGAATACCCGCCTTCCCGGTTGTCGCCAAGGAACTCCTCGGCGTAAAATGGGAGGCATAGGCAGAAGGAGGTAGCAATGGAAATCACAAGTCAACAAAAGGGGAAACTCGGTGAACTCTGGGTCTTTGGCAAGCTACTTGACGCAGGTGTTAATGTCTACTTGCCACTCGTCGACGAGGAGGGCATTGACGCAATAATTCGTAGGAGTGACCGGAGGCTACTAGAAATACAGGTAAAATCAACGAGAGCAAAAGACCAAGCGGGTTACTTTAATGCATATCTAGAGCCACGAGAAGACCTCTTTGTTGTATGCGTCGACTTGAGTCCACTTGACGAGACCCCCTCGCAACCTCCAGAAGTTTGGATCTTCCCATCCAAAGTGTTCGCCAATCAGGAATACTCGACTCGATCAAAGAAAGGTGAGTATAGATTAGCCTTGGCATCAAGAAGCAGAAAACACGATAACAAGCCACGTAAAGAGATCCTACGAGCATATCGTGAGGCGTGGAAACTTTTGACAGTGTGATAAAGATACCCACACCTTAAAGTCCAGATTTACAAGAATTGAACAATTGGGCGTATTGTATCCTTTGGCCACGTTTTCGTCTACGGGCCAAAGAATCTTACTGGCAAAATCGTTTTGTAACGTATCATCTTGAGGGATACAATCTTCTGAGGATTTCTCTTGACTTTTCTATGGACTCCTTGGCATCTTTCTTATACTTGTACAAAATTCCTGCTGTGCCTTTTTCAAGGTCGATTATGAGATTGACTCCATCACCACTGATGTATCCCCCTTTTATCTGAATTGGGGGACTGCCTCTAAACTCAGCTAACGGAACAAACTCGTCTCGTGGGGAAATGCTAAATAAATCTTGCGGTTCCTCTTCCACTAACAGGTGGATATGCTTAACTCTCAAATCATTTACGGCCTTTGATAACTCTATCACCTCACTTGGCACAAGCGCTCTCTTGTCATGCTCCAAGAAATCTATCAACTTACCCAGCATAGCCTTCTTGAACCTTTTCTTTAGCTCTCCTTCTATCCCTTTGTCCTTTATCTTAAGCTTTAATGCTCCCTCTAGCATAGTCGCTGACAGAAAGATACAACCCCTAAAATTGCCATGAATATATGCCATCGATGCGTCGTTCCAAAGTCGAGGTATGGTGTCTATCAGGGCATCTTGTATGGGAGGAAGACTTACGTCCGGTTCGATGCCACCAACTCCAAGAGGACCCACTTCCCCAGCTCTCGAAACATATTCAGCTAAGTGCGCGAAAAACATTTTTACCAATCTTTCATCGTCATCCATGGTATATTCTTTGTTTTCGCTTATCAACCGCATTTTTGTAGACGCCTTTTCTTCCAGTTGTCTCAGACTCGCTTCAAGACCAGAGTACCACTCCAAGTGGGCATTTAAGATCTCCTGCTTACTCAGTTTTCTAGTCAGTGTTTTCATCTCTTGCCCTCCACAATAGATTACGCTGGGTAACCCCCTCTCCACCCATTATAGCACCTGCTCAGGACTATCGGCGCACCGCAGTAGCCGAGCTCGCGGTCAGAACCTGATTCTCAAAAAGGTTATTCTTTCCTGCGAGGCCTATACCTCAACGAGGCTGGGCGCTGCCGCCTCTCACGCCATTTCAATCAACCCCAGGTAATAGCGTTTCAATCCTTGACTTCATGCCAGAGACTTGACGAAACCGAGGTCGGAGTTACCTACCAGGGTCGAGTTGTCCGAAGATGACTGAAGTGCTAGACTCTCATTACGCCCACCGGGCAAAAAGCAGGAGGTCCTTTGATGGGTAGCCAGAGTGTGATTTGGCTAGTCTTAAATTCGGAAGATACGCAAGACAAAGCTAACTCTGTTAACGCCGAGGGTTGCAAAGCTGTGTGTGACGCTCGTATTGAGGCCCAAGGGGATATGTTGTACGGGTCGTTGCGTGAACAGGCACGGCAAATACGCAGGGGTAATCGGATTGTAATGCACCAAGGCGGACGGAAACAGTTCGGGAGGGGAGCAGCCCACTTTGTAGCTGCAGGAGTTGTCGAGGAAGAAGTTCGACCTCTTACTTCGCTAATAGTGCAAAATTATCCAACACTTTGGGATGTGACTAAGCGTTGGTATAAGCACTGGCCGGCAACTCCAATCCAAATAGAAGAAGAGCTATTCATAAAGTACAGGCTCCGGAGGGCAACTCATTATATGCCAAGACCAAAAACAATAAGACCGCTGCCAAAGCGCTTTGGAGGAAAGAGTAAATTTATTCCACTTCACCCCAATTGCGCAATTCACCCCGAATGTTCGGTCTATGCTGAAGTGGACGCGTGGTGGCAACGAGTCATGGCGGAACCGTAGCCATACATGTTCAGGCGGTCAGCAGTGCACATGAGCTTGTCCTGTTTCATCAGACAACAAGAGTCCAGATTGTATGAAGTCACATTTGCTTATGTTGTGTGATTGAGGACAAAAAACAGGATCGAGAAACTAGCTCTCGATCCTGTTTAATTTAAGAATCAGCCTTAGCTCTTCCCTATCCTGAACATCTTAGTCCCGCATGTAGGGCATGTCCCCTGAGTCGCCGGCTTTCCGTTCTTCATAGTTATAGCCTTAGCGTCTTTCATTTCCCTTTTGGTTCGGCATTTCATACAATAGGCTTGCATTAGGTTTACCTCCTTTTTGATTGTTGCTATATGAACGATAGACTATTCTCCTACCCAGTGTCAATAGCCTGATAGTCAGTCACACAAATTCGAACTAGACGTAATAGAAAGGGGCTCCCCCTAGTGTCAATGGGAGAGCCCCTCAAATTGAAATCTAGCCCCTTTCCGAGCTTGTTGCAGGGTATTATTATTGATAATAAAAAAGGGTGCAGCCAGTCACCTCAGACTACACCTAAAAAACAGGCACAAAAAAGGCAAAAGAACCCCTGCACTTCAGAGGCTCTCTTGCCTTGATTGTCCTTTTCGGGCTATGCGTTCAAATTGGCTTAAACTGTTACTGGCTCTTTTTTGGCTCGGCTACGCTTGCCTTTGGGCTTCTCGGCTACTGGCTCGGTAACCTCAACCTCTGTCTTTTGCTCAACCGTCTCGGTAGCTTCTGGCTCGGTATCGGTAGTCTCTGGCTCGGCTTCCGCCTCTTGCTTACCCTTGCTCTGGCTCTCGGCGGTTAGCATTGGCATTACTACCAGTTGATAACCGTTAGCACTAAAGAGCATTGGTGAGCTTGGGCTTGTTACCTTA
>SDBT01007093.1_pt1 | contig 18494 bp, 23 predicted proteins | sample 2277101 | NCBI WGS metagenome assembly SDBT01 (sample SAMN10404973, study PRJNA504765) | marine sediment metagenome | isolation source: marine sediment core GS10_PC15, 103 cmbsf | place: Arctic Ocean: Southern Knipovich Ridge | collected 2010
CCGAAATTTACATTTACTGCCATTAATTCATCTTTTTGATTTTTTCGATATGGAACTCCGGCAAGGTAGGCCACATCCGCATCTCCTGTGGCATCAATTACTCGCTTAGCTAGTATTGCCTGTCTTCCAGATTTGCTTTCTGTAATGACTCCATTAATTGTATTGCCATTCATTATTGCCTTAACAGCAGTACAGTGAAATAAAGGTACGATACCCGCTTCCTTGATCATTACATCAGTCACATATTTGAACATCTCTGTATCCAGAACCTCATATGTAGGTTTCCCATCAACCATCAAACCGTTTTGTTCAAGTACTTTAACCATATCCTTATTTTTCACATTGCCATATACATTTATACTACCACCCAGTTCTTTCGCCCTACGTTCAAACTCTAAATTTATTCCACCAGCTTCCACTGTTTTTGCATAACGGTACCAAGCAATAGCCCCAATCATGGTTTGAGTTATAACTCCTCCAAAGCAGCCATATCGCTCTATCAGCATGGTCTTAACACCTTCTCTCGCTGCTGCCAGCGCTGCAGAAAGGCCAGCAGGTCCGCCGCCTATGACTAAAACATCTGCCTCCGCCATGATGGGGGTTGATCTTGAGGGTTCTTCAATATTTTTCACAGTTTATTCCCAATATTTAAAATTTTGATTATTTGAATGATTAGTAAATAGAATTCATTTTAATCAAATATAAAAGTTTGTTAGTTAGAGAATTGTGTGTTCATGAGCCGTGTGTTAGCTCAATAGAAAACAAACTTTACTTCTTCTGGGCGGTAAATCCTAAAGCACAATTAGAAGTGCTAAAGAGCGTTTTGAGGGTTGAAAATATTCCATTCTAGAGTGATGGGAAATGCTCTAGATCCAAAATATATACCTGAACTCGTTACAGCTTTTAAGGAGAATAAAGATTCACGGATTAATTGCATGATTGCTTGGGCTTTGGGCTGTATTGGCGGTCCGGAGGCTAAATAGGCTCTTAAAGAATTTCTAAGTGTTAGTGAATGTCAGATTAAAGAAGAAATATTATCTGCTCTGTTAAGTTAAGATTTTAGGTATTATAAAATTAAAGATACTACCTTTTTCAACTTTACTTTCAACCCATATTTTCCCGTTGTGTTTTTCAATAAAATTTTTGCAAAGTATCAGTCCCAATCCAGTTCCCTTCTCATTGTTAGTTCCTAATGTGCTCTTTGATTCTTCTAACTTAAATAGGTTTTTTAAATCATCTGATTCGATGCCTACACCTGTATCTTTAATAGATATTATTGTTTCATTAATGTCTTCAGTAGCAGATATCGTAATTTCTCCGCCTTTAGGGGTATATTTTATTGCATTTGATAGTAAATTTCTAAAAATAGTTGTAAGCATATTTCTATCTCCAAATAATTTTAAATCAGAGTTTATGGTAGAAAATATAGTAATCTGTTTGCTTTGGGCAAAATTATTAAAATAAGTAATTAATTTATTGGATAATTTCGCGATATTAATTTTTTCTGGATTAAAGGCCAAGTTGCCTGTTTGGGTCAAAGACCACTCTAGAAGATTATTTAAAAGGGTAAGAGATTGAGTTGTGACATCAAGAATAATTTGAGCATATTCAGCAACATTGTCAAATTTTTTTTCTTGAATTTCTTTAACAATGAGTTGGCTAAATCCCATAAGAGAACTGAAGGGAGATTTTAAATCATGTGCAATAATTGAAAATAACTTATCCTTTGTTTCATTTAATTGTTTCAATTTTTTATGTGCTTCAATTAATTCTTTTTCCTGCTGCCTCTTTTCAGTAATATCAAAACTTGTTCCTGAAACTTCAAGAATTTCACCTTCGATTTCAACTGGTGAAAGGACAGTTTGAAAGATAAACTCTCCAAGTTTTAGTTCATAACTGGTTACTTTACCTGTAAATGCTTCAACAAAATAAGGTAGTACTTCATCGGCTTTTTCTTTACCTACTAATTCCTCTATTGTTTTACCATAAACAACATTTGTACGTATATTTAATTTTCGTGGTATTGGCCCCTCGTTTAAGATATAAACAATCTCCCCTTTATCGTTCTTTTTCATACGAAAAATATTTTCCTGCAAATTCTTTAGGATAAATTCTATATCTTCTAATATCACTTTCCTCATTTCACTCTCAACTCAATTTTTTTTTTATGTTCATTTTTTGATTGTTGCTAATGTACGTAGAATGGGCTTTTAGAAACTTTAGTTAATAATAATGGTTTTATTTAATTAATTTAGGTTTTTCAATCTTAATCATTTAATTCACAAATAATTTTGTAAAAAATAAATAGAATAGAGAAGAAGAGAATATAGAGATGAAATAAAGATGAAAGTTTTACGAACACCAGATGAAAGGTTTGAAAATCTCCCTGGTTTTCCTTACAAACCTAATTATTTAGAAGTTGATAATATCAGAATTCACTATGTGGATGAAGGACCAAAAGACGCAGAAGTTATTTTACTAATGCATGGTGAATCCGTGTGGTCCTTTTTATACAGAAATATGATTCCAATTTTTGTGAAAGCAGGTTATCGAACCTTGGCACCAGATTTAGTAGGATTCGGCCGCTCTGATAAACCAACGGAACAGGATGACCATACTTACCGTAAACACGTAGAATGGATGACAAAATGGATGAAACTACTCGATCTTCAAAAGATTACCTTAGCCGGCCAGGATTGGGGCTCATTGATCGGATTAAGAGTCGCTATTGAGAATCAAGTGCGATTCAATAGAATTATTGTGTCAAATGCAATACCATTACCCACAGGTGCAGAAAGTATGCCAGAAGATAGCGCTTTTATGCGATTTCGTGAATTTTCTAGGACGTCTACTAAATTTGACATTAAACGTATTATCCAAGGAGCAACAATCACCAAATTATCAGAGGATATTTTAAGAGGATACAATGCTCCATTCCCTGATGACACTTACAAAGCGGGGCCACGAGTCATGCCATCCCTAGTCCCAATTAGTAAAGATGATCCAGAGTTCGAAGCAAATACAAACGCATGGGAACAATTTAAAAAATGGGAAAAACCATTTTTAACAGCATTTTCTGATAAAGATCCCATCACCACAGGTGATTACGCACCCTGGCAAAAACTTGTTCCAGGTGCTCAGGGACAAAACCACCCTACGATTAAAGATGCCTCCCATTTTGTACAAGAAGATAAAGGTCCTGAGCTGGCTAATGTTATCATAGAATTTATGAAAAAAAATCCATAATATCTTTTTTATTCTTTCTATATTCCCCATATCCATAGATGATAAGTTTATATTATTAATTTCTCACGGGAAAAGTTTTTTAATTCTAATACTTTTTTTGAATATTAAAATTGGAGCAGAAAAGAAAAATGAAAGAATTTAAAGATAAAGTAGCAGTTATCACTGGAGCTGCGAGTGGTATTGGTTTTGCGTTAGCAGAACGCTGTGCTCAAGAAGGTATGAAAGTTGTGTTAGCAGATATCGACGAGAGAAATTTAAGAAAGGTCCAAAGAAAAATGGAAAAGATCAGAGCAACTTTTATTACCATTGTCACAGATGTTTCAAAAGCTAGCGATATTGAAGCATTAGCAGAAAAAACACTTGAGACATATGGAGTGGTACATATGCTATTTAATAATGCCGCAATTTTTAATACTAAATACGCGTGGAATTTTACATTAAAAGATTGGGAATGGCAACTGGGCGTATGTTTATGGGGTGTTATACATGGAGTAAGAATATTTACGCCTATTATGTTAAAGCAGGACACTGAGTGTCATATTATTAATACCGCATCTATGGAAGGTTTAATATCTGGTTCGGGCCCCGGTGGAGCTATTTATGGAGTATCAAAGCATGGTATTATTTCTTTAACGGAAACTTTACGAAATGATTTAGATTTAATGGGAGGTAAACTAAAGGTTTCGGTTTTATGCCCTGGACATGTTCAAACAAGAATACTTCGGGGCGATATTCATCGTACGGAAGAATTCCAAAACGACCCAGATAAAATAGTTGAAGATACGAGATTTGAGAAACTTCGTGAAAAGTTTCGGGATGACTTCGGAGAAACATCAACTATGGAACCTAAAGAAGTAGCAGATATCACGTTTCAAGGTATCCTTGAAAATAAACTATATATTATCACCCATAAAGATTCACTAATGAAACGAATGGTCAAAGAACGATTTGATGAGATTCTAAAGGCATTTAATTAAATTCATTAATTATTAAATCCGGAGTACACATCGTAATCATTAATTTAATTAACAATTTCTTTTTATTATAGTTGGAATGAATAGTTGGAAAAAGTATAAATATATAGTAATACTTAATAATTCATAATTATGATAATTAAAAGAAAATTAGGTCCAAAAGGTCAGGTCGTCATACCCAAAGACGCTCGGGAATTACTTCATATCAAACCGGGAAGCGAAATTTTAATTGAAATCCTTGAAAATCAAATAATCATCCGTCCAGCTACTGATGCTAAAGATTTTCTTCAAAAATTCATTAAAACTCCTAAAAAATTAGATAAAAAGTTGGATTATAAGAAATTGTTCGATGAACAATATAACCGGGGCTAAACGATGTCTAAAGTTTATATAGATAGTAATATATTTCTCTATCCCGTGTTATATGACATCGAAGAGAATGAGGAAGCCAGAAAAGCATACGATTTTTTACAAAAAGTAATTGCAAAAAAAATCTCGGGGATTACCTCAGTTTTAACTTGGGATGAATTTGTATGGATTATAAAACGTGAATTGGGAAGAGAAGTTGCTAAAGAAAAAAGTAACGAACTTCTGATTTTTCCTAATGTTTTTATTAAAAATATCACAATGAATACAATTAAAAAAGCTCAGGAAATATTTTCAAAATATGATATTCGCCCGAGAGACGCCCTTCACTGCGCAAGTGCCTTAGAACATAATATCAAAGTTATTGTTAGTTTTGATGCCGACTTTGATAGAATAAAAGAGATAAAAAGAGAAGAACCCTCATAAAGGCTGCGAGCTTAAGCATTAAAGAAACAAAAATAATTGTATTTTTTAACAAGAGGGTAATTTTGTACCATTTTCTTATCGTTAATTTCTGATTCTTCTTTTCTTGTTAAACCAGACCAATGTACGTATTTTGCACCTGTATTTTTAGCTATTTCAGATTTAAAAATAGAATTGTTTGCGATCTCCATTTTAAATTATTTAAAATAATATTTCATAATAATTTTAGGTTTAATCGAAAAAATTTTAAAAAATTACTCGATCCTGACGCCTTGTTTTTTGAGAGCCTCCTGAACTTTCAAGATCAAGTCTTGAGGGTTGAAAATATTCCATTCACAGAATAATTAAAACGAGATAATCCACAACTATTTATCTAAGGATCAATGAGGATTAATATTAAAAATATTTATTTTAATTTTTAAGAAATAATTTCAATTTAAAAGGAGATGAAAAAGAGAAAATGAAGTATTACGAACGCCCGACGAAATGTTTGAAAATCTCCCCGATTTTCCCTATGAACCTAATTATTTAGAAGTTGATAATATCAGAATTCACTATGTGGATGAAGGACCAAAAGATGCAGAATTTCTTTTACTTATGCATGGTGAGCCCGGTTGGTCCTTTTTATACAGAAATATGATTCCAATTTTTGTGAAGGCAGGTTCCTGGTGTCGTAAGGATGAACTTGAAGTAAAATATAGTTTAAAGGAACAAATGATAAATTATAAATAAGAATTATATAACTCACTACTGTTAAATTAAATAAGAAATATTAAGGAAAAAAATATGTATTTAAAGTGAATATAATGAAGTTTTTTAAAAAATTTAAAAAATTTAAAAAATCTAAAAAATCTAAAAAATCTATTGAAAAAACCAGAGAGAAAAAGGACAAAGTAGAAACGGACATCGAAAAGTTATTAGATGATTATGTTGTCGCTGAGAAAAAAGATGAAATAAAAGAAAAATTGGCAGAAGTTTCTGAATTATACCCCGAAACTGAAGGTAAAATTCAAAAAATTGTCGAAGCGAAAGCGGATGTTGAGAGAATAACAGACTTAGCATTTAAAGTATGTATTTTCGGGAATGGAGGTGTAGGGAAGACCACATTACTTTACAGATATATTGATAATAAATTCGAAAGTAGCCTAAAGATGACAATTGGGGTCGATATAGTCATTAAGAAATTGATTATCGAGGGCAGAAAAGTTACTCTTCAGGTATGGGATTTCGGAGGTGAGGAACAGTTTCGAATTTTTTTTCATACTTTTTTCCAGGGAGCTAATGGAGGTATTTTTATGTATGATTTAACAAGAAGGTCCAGTTTAACAAGTATAGACGAATGGTTAAATATTTTTGAAAATCATACTTTAACTGATAAAGAAAAACAGATCCCAATTATAATGGTTGGTGGAAAGTCAGACCTTCAAAATAAAAGGGGAGTTTCTGTTGAGGAAGCGATTAAAGTACAAGAATCACATAATTTAAATACCTATATAGAATGCTCTGCTAAAACAGGTGAAAATGTGGAAGAAGTTTTCAAGACTTTAACTCGTGCAATTATGAAAAAAGCAGGTTTTCTTTAAGTCAGTTTTGTAATTTTATTAAATAATTTTCTAAGTTGTTTAATTATAAAATTCGATCATAAATCAAAATACAAACAATTCCAAATGATCTAGATAATCTCTTATCTCTCATATTGTTATTAGTTTTAGCTTTAAATTATAAATAAGATATCTTATTTATTATTAAATTTATTTAATGATTAAATTCGGAATAACACATCTTTATTAATTTAATTAACAATTTCTTTTTATTATTCGATTCTGACGCCTTGTTTTTTGAGAGCCTCCTGAACTTTCAAGATTTCAACTTGTCTGCACGTAACATTATCCTTGATAGACATTGCAGCAGCTACTCCTGCACCTTGACCTGTTATAGCACAACAAACCATTTGGCGAGTGGCTGTATGAGACATCTTATCACCGGCAACACAACGACCAGCCACGAGAAGATTCTCCACCTTTTGTGGAAGTATAATACCATAAGGGACTTGGAAATATCGCCCTGTTGTGGGCAAGATTACAGTTCCAAATCCATCTAAAAATTCCGGACAAATCCCGATACTATCCTCGAAGCGAGCTTGATTTTTCACATCATACTCGGTTAGGTTATATTCTCCAATAATCTTTCTCGATTCTCTGGTACCCAAAGATGACGCGATATTTTTGAGCCTTGCCTTTTCAAAACCTGGAGTGCGTTTTTTCAGTGTTTTAATCGCTCGAATAATACGCTTTCTGCCTTCAATTTCTGCTTTTGTAAGATCCCATACGTCTGTACAATCTATTTCATTCATATGGATGCCATTGAAAGAAAAAATCTCGCCTGAATCTGGATAATTGGTCCAAAAGCTTTTTAAACTAATATCTTCAGGAAGTTCATTGATATTAATAGTGGGTTCCAACAAGCATGCAAGCTCATCAATGAAAAATAATTCTCTTGACACTCGAAGAAAAGCCAAAAGACCTGGTCTCTCTCTTACTTGTTTCAAAAAATAAGGAAAAAATCTTTTGACATCAATACCGCTACTGCTGAAGTTTAAAGTTACTCCCATCAATTCTTTCTTCGGATCTTTTCGATATGGAGCATTAGCATAGTTTGCTACATCGGCATCTCCTGTAGCGTCAATAATACATTTAGCCATAATTGCCTGCCTTCCCGACTTACTCTCTGTAATAACGCCATTGATTGTATCACCCTCTTTAACCACGTCAACTACTGTACAATGTAGTAATGGCACGATATTTGCCTCTTGTACCATGGTATCAGCTACATATTTGAACATTTCAGTATCCAGAATCTCATATATTGGTTTTCCATTCACTAGTAATCCTTTATGTTCAAGAAACTTTCCCATTTCTGTAGTCAATATTCCATCTTTATATGTATTGATACTCCCCCCCATTTCTTTCGCCTTACGTTCAAATTCCATACCGATTCCCCCAGCACCAACTGTTTCTGCAGAACGATACCAGGCGATCGTACCAACAATAGATTGTGTGATATTTCCTCCAAAACAGCCATATCGTTCTATAAGCATGGTATCAACACCTTCTCTAGCTGCGGCAAGCCCAGCTGCAAGCCCAGCAGGCCCACCACCCACCACCAGAACATCCGTCTTCGCCATTATAGGGGTTTCTCTAGCGGGTTCTTCAATTTGTTTCATGATTTTTAATATTTTTTTAGGTGAGTACAAACAAAATATTGAAATTAATTTTTTTAGTTATTCTAATAATTTATATTTCCTTAAATAATTTTAAATAGCAGATTTAAATTGATTAGCAATTTCTTGACCACAGTTGATTTGAAGAAATAATTTTTAACAAAAAGTATATCCTTTCTATAAAATCAAAGACTGTTTATTTTTGTATTTTATATAGGTCAAAATACATTTTAATAGTATTTCTTTTTATCTTCTCATTATTTGCTAATTTTTCGGTAATCATTTTTCCAAGAGGTATATCAACAAAATTGAAACCCATATTTAAATAAAAGTTTATCGTCACTGGTTTTATCAATGAATCAACAAATACACATCGACATCCAACTTCTTTAGAGAATTTTAAAGCAATATTTATTACTTTTTTTATTAAGTCTGAACCGAATATAAATTTGAGAATAACCATATTTAATAAACTTGCTTGAATATTCATAGAAAAATTCATCCAGCTCATTAATTCCAGAATGAAATGTATATTCTTTAAAACTAAAATCTAATTCAATTTTTTCAAAAATAGGTTTAACTACAGTCATTTAGCTAAGAAGAATTTTCATTTTTCATTTCTTATTCTTTTATACGGTCATCAATTTCATTATGAAATTTTGAATAAAAATTAGCTAAATCTTTATCGTATTCTACTGACTCTAACTCATTTAACAATAATTCCACCGCTTTTTTCGAATTTAAGACGAGATCATCATTATCAGATATAATATAGAAACCCTCTGGCTCCTGTATTTTTTCAAACTTGAGTTTTTGTATCTTATCCTCGGTTTTCATTTATATCATTTTATTTATTTTTCCTTCCTATATTTCTAAAAGAACTTTAAGAAATTAAATTTATTTGTAGTATATGGAATATATTTTTTTGTTCTTGTCACTTTCAAGTAAGTTAATAATATTTTTATCTATATTTTAGGCTAAGATTTTCTAATTTGATTAGTTTAAAAAATATTTTGTATTAATAGAGATCTATTTTTAGATAACAGATTTAAATTGATAAGCAAATAATATGAATATAATAATCTGGTAAATTCAATTGAAAATTGAAAAAAAAAAAAAAAAAAAAAATGTCGAAAAACTGTCCCAAGTGCGGTAGAGTATTAAAGCCCCCTAATGCATCGTATTGTATAGCGTGCGAGTCCTATTTAGATATAAAACATAGTGTAAAGAAGCAGACATCTAAGAATAAAGAAAGTAAGATGCATTGTTGTTTTTGGATATTTATCACTGTAGCTTTAACAATTACATTTGTGGTATGGGAAGCAACTCCTATTGGATCCGTTGAGGAGCTTATTACGGAATTAATAGGTTTAGCTCTAGTGTATGTGGTTTTAGTATTCCTTTCTATTTCAATTAGTAATACGATCTGCCAACAAATAGACGAAAAAACCAGAAAATACAAACCTGGAGTCGATTTGTCCTTTTTAAAGCCAGATAAACAGATTTCTTATATTTTCTATTACATTTTTGTATTGCTTATTATATTGCTCAGTCTACTATCATTTTCTTTACGAGACTTCTATATTGTATTATCATTATTTACTTTATTCACCATATTAGGTCTTGTTAGTTTCGTTTTATTTTTTCTAAAACTCAAAAGGGTTAAGTATTGGATTGAAGGAAAAGATATCATAGGGCTTTTTGCTCTAGTGATAATTATTATAGAACAATGGGGGTTTATGGTTCTTAGTTTCTATGCTTACCTTTTTGGAATTAGTATGGTAATTGTATGGGCTGGATGGGTTATTAATGATGAAATCAATTTTAAAGCAATAAAATTGATGGGTCTTACTGGTACTGTGTTAATAGGGAAAATTAAAGCAATAAAATTGATAGGTCTTACTGGTCCTGTGTTAATAGTGATTGGTATTATTTTAACTGAATTCTACTTCTCGATTACTAATCTTTTTATTCTTTACTTTGGTTTTTATTTATGGACTGGTTTTTTTATAATAGAGCTCCTTCGGAGGAATCAAATTCCCGGATTGGATGCAATAAGTAAATCAAAGATTTATGAAGATTTAGCAAGAGATGCTAAGATTTTAGTAAACGAGGGGAATAAACTTTTTGGTAAAAAAGAATATGCGAGAGCTATAGACAATTGGGAGAGTTCTCTGAAGTTTTATGACAAGACTTTAGAAGTTGGAACTACACAAATCCAAAAAGAAAAAATTGTAGCTAACAAATCTGTGATCAAGGAGAATATAAGAAATGCGTTAGAGGCCGGGGGAAATAAACATAATAAAAAAGCTATAAAAGCCCATAAAAAATTAGATTTACAGACGGCTGAAATTGAATGGAATTCTGCCACACAAAATTTCGCTAAACTTATCAATATCATAAAAACTGATAAACTTGGCATAGATTATACAACTATAGAATCGAAGATTAAGTCAATAAGAAAGAATCTTGATCAACTTGAAATCGAAAAATTATGTGCTGCTGGCGATGCCAAATTAGAAAGTGCTCAAGCCTTAGAAGATAAAGATTTGACTAATGCTCTTCAGAGATCTACAGAAGCAATTTCTATATATTCAAAAGCATTAAAAAAAGCAAATAAAAGTCCAGATTTTACATCATTAGTTGAGAATATTAAGACTAAAATGGTTAATGTCAGGAGTTTACAGGAAGATCTCGAAGAAAAGATGGATATTCTTATTGGACTATCTCCATTAACGACTGAGGTAATTATTGAGGACGTAGAAGACTCAGATTATAGAAAAGTAGAATCAAGTTTAAAAGCGGGTAAGAAAAGGAAGGCATTGAAAATTGTAAGGGAATATGAATTTATTCGAGGCCGAGTGAGATTTAAAATTGGCTTAATTAATAATACAAGTAATCCTTTAACTAATTTTAGGATATCGGTTGATTTACCAGATGCTTTAAAATGGGTTATGTATGAGCCAAATAAATATGAACGTAAAGGAGATAGTATTTTCATTTCTAAATTAGGCAAAAGCGAAAAAAAAGTCGTGTCAATATATTTGGAACCAATTAATTGTATGGAAAGCCCTATTAATGCCACCATAAGTTTTTTTGATGTATACGATCGACCCCAAGCTATAGCCATGAACCCAAAAATGATTTCAATAACTTGTCCAATATTTTTCACCAAGGAAGAAGCAAATTTAGCCAGAGTAAAGAAGCTTCAACGCTCACTTTCTCATCGGGACAAAAAAGTGTTCCCTATCGTCAATATTGACAAAACTTCATTAATATTTTCTACTGTAATTTCCGTAATTGGATATTATGATATTAAACTAATATCCAAAGAATTCTCAGAAGAAGATCAATTTGGAGAGGCATGGTTTTATGGTATAACTAAGGTTAAGAAAAATAGAATTATTACATATATTTTATTAGATGGTGAAAGTAAAACTATAGAAATTGAAGTATCTGCCGATGATATAGGACAAATTACAGGGTTTTTAGCTGAACTTAGGAATCGAATTAGGGATGAATTGCTTAGACATAATATTATAGATTCTAAAGAAAAGTTTTATGACATAAGTATGTCAATTCATTTGAATCACTGCCCCTATTGTTGGAATATAATTCCTCCCGATATGACTCAAAAATATCTTACTGGAAATTCAATTAAATGTAAATACTGTAATGAAAGCTTAATTTTGAGAAAAGATTAGAGACCTCTAATTCGAATTAATCTATGTGTAGAAATAAATTTGTTTTTATTTGGAGATAGGCCCATTTAGTATACTTTATTCAAGTTATAAATAAAAAATAGGAATATTTTTTTTTTGTCGTGCGATTGAGTTGTATCTTTTAAGAAAAAAAATAAAAATAAATACTATTTAAAAGATAATTATTATGGTGATGAGATATAGAAATGAGAAAAATTTATAAAGAAGAACGTGAACCCAGAAAGGATTATTATTATTATACAAGAGTAAGAATACCTAAAGGTTTAGGAATTTTGCTTGAGAGGGCACATGAAAAATATTATCCTAAAATGTTTGAAACGGTTAGTGATTTTAGCGTATTTGTACTAAGAGAATGGATCGGAGAGATGCTAAATAAAGATCCTGAATTAGCAGATGGTATTGATTTTGCAGAATTTTACTAATTTAATTTTACTTACATATTTTATATTAACTCTTATTCATTGTGTCTCTTCAATCCCAACTGGAAGATTGTATTAGGGTTAGTTCAATTATTCTCCAAAATCTGAAATTTCCTCAAGTAATTTTTTTTAAATTTTCATTAACATTAAGCATTCTTAAAAATGAGGCAATAGTGATGGTGAACATTAGATACAAAGGTAAAAGGATAACCATAAGGTCGAAGTACTTTTTGGTTTTGAAGCCAAATTCTTTCTCCTTGGTAATTATAGGCTTTACATAAACCAATCGTAAGATCAAAAGCAAGAGGTAGAGTTTTAGCTTTATTGCGAATATTTTGTACTATTATAATCAAGTGTCCATTCTCGGAAAGAACTGTCTTAATATCGGTAAATAATGAAACTAAACTATCAACAAAATCTTCGTATATGGAAATTAGACCAAAATCAGCATCCTTTTCACCGTATTTTAGGTCCAAACCCTTTTTTAAGCGTTCCTGCTGGTTATAATCCTTAATTTTTTTTAGAATATTCCAATATGGCGGAGATGTAATGCAGAGTTCAAATTTACGATTTTCTTCACTAAGTTTTGGGATAACTTGACGGGCATCACCTACGATAATCTCGAGATCTGTTCGCTCCCTTGCCGTGTTAGCGTATTTTTCATAGATTTCAATACCAACGCCCTTTCTTTCCGTCTCATCGCACGCAACAAGAGTAGAACCTGTACCTAAGAAAGGATCTATTACCCGCTCGCCCTTTTTAGTAAAGAAATTAATAAAATCTCTTATCATGGGTGGAGGGAAAGATGCGGGGTGGAGTTCTATTTCTTTCGTTATATCAGATGACTTCCCATCTGCTATGAACCATGATTTGGTGAATTGTATCCATTCTCTACCATTAAGATTATTTAACTTATTTCGTGGATCAACTTTCGGTTTCGGCTTCGTGTTTGCTTTCGGCTTTATAATTTGTCCTGTTTTAGGATCAAGGTTTGCTTTGATGCTCTTTTTTTCTTGTTTGCGTGGTTTTGTCATTAAAATCCTCAAATATTATAAACAGATTTCTAATATTAATTTTTATCTTAATCGTTGAATAAAGGCAATATCAAAAAAGAAAAATTCAAGTTTAGGCAATTATTTTAATTAAAAATAGAATTAATGGTAATAAAAATAATAATTATAAATCATTTTGTATGGTGATAAAATGGAAACTAACCATGAAGATGAAATCGTAGAAAAAAAGTCAAAAGCATTTGATGTAAGACCTCTAAGTTTAAGAATTGCTTTAATTGCAATTACAGCAGCATTATACATTGTATTAGGGTATGCCTTTCAACCTATAGGTTTTTTAGGAGTACAATTTCGCGTAGCCGAAATAATGGTTGGGATGTGTATAATTTTTCCTTTAGAAGGCATGGTTGGTAAAATTATCGGAGTGTTTTTAGTTAACTTGTCTTCACCACTCGGACCAATAGATTTATTAAGTTGTATAGTGAATGTTCCGGCGTTATATTGCATTATATATTTCAGAGATAAAGGAAAGTTAAAGTATCTTGGGGGCGTTTTGTACGCAATTATAATCTCTACCTATGTTGCCATCATTTTAAATGTCGTACTTGGATTACCAATTTGGTTAATGTTCATTCAAGTTCTAATTTCAGAAATAATCCTAGCAACTCTCGGAATATTCATTTTTGATAACATACAGAAGAGATTAGAGCTCTAAATCACTTATGATTGGAAACCTCAATCCTTTTAAAAAAAAATCATTTTTAGTTTTTTAGTTGGTTAAATCTAAATTGTTACATATCCTTATTTTTCTAATAATAACTAATAATATTTTATTACTATCATCTTTGCTCTGAATTTCAAGGAAGAGATTAACAATAATGGTTAACAACAATCTTTCTCATGCCCTAAATTGTTTTATAAAATAATTAATTATAATAATAACTAATAATATTTTATTACTATCATCCAATACAAGAAATTTTACCAATTTCTTAAATATGGATATTAGGAGATATTAAAATGCAAAAGCGAGAAGTTGCATATAAAATATGTATATTCGGCGATAAAAAGGTCGGTAAAACGACCTTAGCACATCGCTATCTTACAAAGCTGTTTAATAAAGACATCATTACAACATTAGGTGCTGAGATTCATATAAAATTTTTAGAACTTGAAAATATAAGAGTTGTCCTACAAGTTTGGGATTTTGGTGGTGAAGATAGCTTTAGATTTCTATTACCTGCATATGCCCGAGGTTCATTTGGCGGAATTTTCATGTTTGATATAACAAGAAATAACAGTTTAAAGAGTGTGGGCAAATGGTTATCGGTATTTAGAGAAGGATTAGACGAAATTGAGAAACAAATCCCAATCACCATGGTCGGAGGCAAGCTAGACCTTGAAGACAATAGAGCATGTTCAAAAGAAGAAGCAAAAACACTGTTAAAGTCGCATAAAATGACCAATTACATAGAATGTTCTTCCATAACAGGTGAAAACGTAGAATTAATATTCGAAACTTTAGTTCGTAATATAATAAAAGAAAGATAAATATTATAAATTATTTTCAAAAAAAAAGCTTTTAAGCCTTTTAATATCACAGTATTAGATTAAAGTTTAAGATTAATTATCCTTCAGACTAGGAAATTGACAATCCGAAATCTAATTGATTTATTGATTATATTTATCAATATAGTTTTGATTTACTTTTAGAATTCTATCTATCTCAAAAGAATATAACCGATATTAAATGAGATTAAAGATAAGATTATCATAAAATTTAGTGATATTAAGGATTCAGTATTAGAAAGAAAACAAGAGATATTTGAAATTTTCAAGGAAGAAATTAAAGATATGCTTAACAATTGGTTACTTAATTTTGTAAAAGACGTTGAAGAAAATATTGAACCTTTTTATGCTGACTCTTATATTCATGATTGGAAACCTCAATTCTTTTAACAATTATCATTGTTAAAAGTTGTTAAATATCCTTATTTTTAAAATAATTTTTTATAACTTAAGTCACCAATGAAAATCGGGGTATAATTTAAGATTACATATCCTTCAGATTAGGAAGTTGAATATCTAATTGATCCATTAATCTTATATATCTATAGCACTATAGATTATATATGAATACTACAATTCAAATAAAACAAAGTACATTAGAAAAGTTAAAAAAATTAAAAGGGTTAAGAAATCTCTCCAGTTACGATGATTTAATAAATAAACTTATAGAGGACGCGAGTGATATACCTAAATCAATGTTTGGAATTGATAAAGGTAAATTAAAAAAAATTAATGAAGATGATAGACTTGAATTCCGAAACTACTAATTATTTATTAGATTCTTATGCTTGGATTGAATATTTTATGGGAAGCCGAGAAGGAAAAATAGTTAAACAATTAATAGAGAGAGAAAATATCTCAACTTCTATTATCTCCATAGCTGAATTATCTGATAAGTATTATAGGGAAAATTTGTATAAAGAATGGGAAGAACGATATAATTTTATCATTGATAAATCAACAATTTTACCAATTTCCTTAGAAATCGCTAAAAAAGTTGGTCGAAGAAAATGGGAATTAAGGGATAAAGGAAAAACAGTGGGAATAGCTGATTCATTGATAATTGAAACCTCAAAAGAAATGAATCTTATTATAGTTACTGGTGACCCTCATTTTAAAAATATAGAGAATGTAAGATTTTTAAAATAAACAGAAATAAATTTCCATAAAAAAAAGAAATAATTTATGAACTATAAATAAAAATGTTTTATTGGAATTTTACTACTATGTTATTATAACAGATATAGGTATATTTAAAAATTTTTAAAATATTTTAATATTAAAATTGAGGGTTGGGGTAATGGAAGACGCACTTTTCAAGATCTGCATTTTTGGTGATGGAGGAGTTGGAAAAACAACTTTAGTTAACAAATATCTTACAGGTTTGTTTAAAGGAGATACTTCTATGACTATAGGCATAGATTTCCATATAAAAAAAATCGAATTAAATGGAAATAAAATTGCATTACAGATTTGGGATTTCGCTGGCGAGGAACGATTTAGATTTCTTTTACCGGCTTATTTAAAAGGAGTTTCAGGGGGGATTTTTATGTATGACATTACGAGATATTTTAGCATAAAAAATTTCGATAACTGGTTAGATGTAGTTAACAAAGACCGTAAAGCAGATGAATTGTTTCCTATGCTATTAGTTGGAGGAAAGGCAGATCTTAAAGAAAAAAGAGTGGTGGAATCAAACCAAGGTTTTGAAACATTAAAAAAGTTTAATTTAGATGGCTTTATAGAGTGTTCTGCTAAAACTGGGGAAAATGTGGAGAATATATTTATTACTTTAACCCGTATAATGATGGAAAAAGCTGGTCTCTTGGAACCAGAAAAAAATATTAATCCTTCTGAAATTAACAGTTAATTTGATTATTTTTTTACATGCAATACTTATGTTAAAAAGATTTTAAATTTCTTATTTGGTTAAATCTAAAAATTGTTATATTTCCTTATTTTTCTAATAATAACTAATAATATTTTATTATTATCATTCAAAACAACAAATTTTACCCATTTCTTAAATATGGAGAAAGGTAGATATAATATTGAAAAATCCAGAAGTGGCATATAAAATATGTATATTCGGCGATAAAAAGGTCGGTAAAACAACCTTAGCACATCGTTATCTTACGAATTTGTTTAATAAATACATTGTTACGACATTAGGTGCTGAGATTCATATAAAATTTTTAGAAATTGAAAATATAAGAGTTGTCCTACAAGTTTGGGATTTTGGTGGTGAAGATAGCTTTAGATTTCTATTACCCGCATATGCCCGAGGTTCATTTGGCGGAATTTTCATGTTTGATATAACAAATAATAACAGTTTAAAGAGTGTGGACAAATGGTTATCGGTATTTAGAGGAGGCTTAAACATTGCTGAGAAAGATCTCCCTATAATTATGGTCGGAGGAAAGCTAGATCTTGAAGAAAATAGAGTATGTTCAAAAGAAGAAGCAAAAACATTGTTAAAGTCGTATAATATGTCCAATTACATAGAATGTTCTTCCAAAACAGGTGAAAACGTAGAATTAATATTCGAAACTTTAGTTCGTAATATAATGAATAGATTAAAGTTATAATTACTGGTACCCCTCATTTTAAAAATGTAGAAAATGTAAGATTTATGATATATTAATAGAAAAGTTTTATTGGAATTTTGTTTCTAAAACAAACTTTTTTTAAAAAGATTTTATATTTCACTTTAACAAGTTAGATGAAAGGCTCCAGCAATATTTGTGCTTTTCTTAATCTCTTGGTTATATTCCTTAACTGCTTCTTTAGTTGGATGCGAGACAATCTTGAAATTTAATTTACTTGACAAGTTTGGTGGAATTTTCATCAATCCATTATCTCCTGTACCGATTATTAAAAGCTCTGGTTCATATTCTATAACTTCATTCAAATCTCCTTTAGCTAGGTTGTGTCCTTCCTTCCTCCACCATTTAGGTTTAACATTTTTCCCAAGTATAATTATATCGCTAGTGTAAGTTTTATTTTCGATAATAATTCTCCCAAACTCATAACTCTTTATGAATTCTGAAGGCATAAGCATATTATGTTTAATTCACTTAAATATTTATACAGAAGACTAAAAAGTGGAAATAAAAGAGATATAGAAAATAATTAAAAACGAAGTTATCATAATGAATAATTGGTGGTGAAATGTTGAGTGAAATAACGAATGAAATTTTGGATAAAGTACCAAAAGAATGTGAGGAATGTTTCAGCATAAGAATAGAATTTTGGGAAGAAACTGCAGATGAATACGTTTTTCGGTGTTATGACTGTGGAGCTTTTTATCCCCTTCCGATTGATCCAACTAAATCACGTCTATATCCTGAGCTCTAAAAGTTTAGTTGATTTTCAATCTAGAATTTCTATTAACAAAGCAACATTAACAAAGCAAGAATTGATTGAACTACCATAGCCTAAAGGCTATGGATTCCTAATTCCTTGACCGTAGCCTTAACAGAGTAAGGTCTTACACGATCTCCAAAGGCGTGAATTCCCATCGTTCCTATGGTATTATCATTAAT
>SDBT01007094.1_pt1 | contig 18494 bp, 19 predicted proteins | sample 2277101 | NCBI WGS metagenome assembly SDBT01 (sample SAMN10404973, study PRJNA504765) | marine sediment metagenome | isolation source: marine sediment core GS10_PC15, 103 cmbsf | place: Arctic Ocean: Southern Knipovich Ridge | collected 2010
CCGTGGTATAATCCTGCGTGAGCCCTCTGTGGTAGCTATTGACCACCGCTCCCGCAAAGTCCTGGCCGTCGGCCAACAAGCCCAGGGCATGTTAGGACGGACCCCCGGTAATATTATCGCTCTGCGCCCGTTGCGCGACGGCGTCATCGCTGACTATTCCATCACCCGAGAGATGCTGGCTCACCTGATCCGCCGCGCTTGTGGCTTTGGGAGCCGGCTCCTGCGACCCTTGGTGGTGATATGTATTCCCTCCGGGGCTACCAGTGTCGAACGCCGCGCTGCCTTGGACGCAACGCGGGCTGCCGGCGCCCGCGATGCCATTCCTATTGAAGAGCCGATGGCGGCAGCGGTGGGAGCGGGTCTACCCATAGCCATGGCAGGCGGCAATATGGTAGTTGACATTGGCGGGGGCACTACCGATGTCGCAGTGATATCTCTGGGTGGTATCGTAGTTAGCGATTCAGTGCGGATTGGTGGTAATGACCTGGACGAAGCCATAATCCGTCACATGAAGCGGGTATACAACCTGGATATTGGGGAGCGCAGTGCCGAGCGGGTAAAGATCCAAATCGGCAGTGCCTTTGATATGGGCGAGGACCAGCAGATGGAGGTCAGTGGTCGAGATATTGTTTCGGGTCTGCCTAAGGTTGTCCGCATCAACTCGGCGGAAATCCGCGAAGCTATGAGTGAAGCTGTGATACAGATCGTGGATCGGGTCAGAAGCATCCTGGAGCAGACTCCCCCCGAGTTGGCCGCCGACATTATAGAGAGAGGTATTAACCTCACCGGAGGTGTAGCCTTACTTGCCGGCATGGACCGCCTGCTGGAGTTAGAGACCGGCATACCCGTCCAGGTCGCCGAAGACCCAATCTCCTGTGTGGCTATTGGTACTGGTCGGGTACTGGAAGAAATTAGTGTTTTGCGCCGACATTCTGCGGGCAGACGGCGCTGGTAATAACTTCCCCTAATATGGGGTGAACCTCAATGCGACTTGCTGAACGTATGAGCCGACTGGGCACAGAAACTGCCTTTGAGGTTCTGGCCCGCGCTAAGCAACTGGAGGCCGAAGGCAGAAGCATAATACACCTGGAGATTGGTGAGCCTGACTTTGACACTCCCCAACATATCATTGATGCCGCCTGTAAAGCGCTCAATAGTGGCTGGACTCATTACGGGCCCAGTGCCGGTGATCCGGAGTTTCGCCAGGTAATCGCCCAGCATATAAGCGAATCTCGGGGAGTGCAGTGTGAGGCCGATGAGGTGGTGGTTGTGCCCGGAGCCAAACCCATCATTTACTGGGGTATCACCGCCGTCGTCAACCCGGGCGAGGAGGTAATCTATCCTAATCCCGGCTTCCCCATATACGAGTCTATGATTAACTTTGTGGGTGCTAAGCCAGTACCGGTGCCTCTGCGGGAAGAAAACGAGTTCCGCCTGGATGCCGACGAGTTGGCTGCGCTGGTCACCGATAAAACCAGTATGATTATTCTCAACTCCCCCCAAAACCCCACCGGTGGCGTGCTAACTAAGGAAGACCTGGAGGCCATCGCTGAGTTAGCGATAAGCAACGATATAATGGTGATGTCTGATGAGCCTTATGAACAAATTCTCTACGAGGGTACTCATCATAGCATCGCCGCTGTGGATGGGATGAAGGAGCGCACGATCCTCCTGGATTGTCTGTCCAAGACCTTTGCTATGACCGGCTGGCGACTGGGCTACGGGGTGATGAACAAGGAGCTGGCCGCGCAAATTGCCAAGCTGCAGACCAATTGTACCTCGTGCACTACCTCCTTCATCCAGCGGGCCGGCATCACCGCCCTGACCGGCCCGATGGAACCCACCCAGGCGATGGTGGCCGAGTTCAAGCGCCGCCGGGATGTGATTGTGGATGGCCTCAATCAGATTCCTGGAGTTAGCTGCCTGCGCCCCCACGGGGCTTTCTACGTCTTCCCCAATATCGCCGGCACCGGCATAGACAGCCGCACCCTGGAAGGCAAGTGTCTGGAGGAGGCTGATGTGGCGGTTCTGTCCGGCACGGCCTTCGGCGAATATGGCGAGGGCTACCTGCGGATGTGTTACGCCAACTCGGTAGAGAACATCCAACTGGCGTTGCAAAGAATAGGCGACTTGCTGGGCGGATAAGTAGAAGCGGGAAGTAAATTCATGAAACAATCGCAGCCACCCTGAGCTTGCCGAAAGGGTGGCTGTCGTGTTTAGCTACAAACTTTCGCCAGCCCTTTTGTGGACTGGCTGATGGGGATTGATAGGGATGTCAGAAACCGGACCTTAGCCGACATATCCCTCCCTCTTCACCATTTCCAGCCACGGAATACAGGCAAGCTCATAGAAATCACACACATTCGGAATCTGAACGAGCTTGGCGCCTTCGCCCGTCGGTTTCTCTTGGGTGACAACCACGCATTCTGCATCGGGAGAGGTTCTGTCTCGAAGCTCCTGGAGGTTCCGCCTCTCAATCATCAAGGCCAATGCTACTACAAACGGGTCAGCTTGGTTGCGTGTAGAGCTATGAGCAATCAATCGCAGATCGTGATCGTAATGTTCGATCATAAACCTGGTGAAGTGATCCTGCATGTCCCCGAAGCCAACGACCATTTGTGGGTGAGTTTCGATCAGTTCCCTTAATTCGGGATCCTCGCACTCTCTGTCAATTTCCTCGCAGATCAGTAACCGGTATTGATTAGCGAGATTCCTTGCCAAATCCCACATGCGAGGGAAATATTCCGCGGGATACCGTTTCTTGAAATCGATAAGGGCACTGGCATCCACGCTGTATATGGGATAGGCACCGAACTGCCGCATTGCAGCTCTCCTAAGCTGTCATCTTCAAACAGCCAACGACTGGGCTTTTTCGAGACGGTCCGGCTTCAGGGCCAGGATCTTGCCGGCCTCGTATGTTGTGATGATGTCTCTGTCCACGGCGTCCATAACTGCTGCAACATACCGCCTTCCCGCGTGACTCACCTTCACGACCACAAAGTCAGCGCCCCCGGGCTTTTGCCGCGACCGGGCGGCAATGTCTGCGTCGCGATTGCGCCAGGCATCGGTCTGGCTCCAGTACGTGCCCGGGTCTATCCCCCCCAGATCAACCAGCCGACGCGCGATGACATACTTGCTGACCTTGAACTTGTTCGCATAACGCTGAGCAAGTCCGACCGTGAACTCCTGCTCCAGCGCTTGCATTGCCTGAACCACAGCAGGATGGTCGTCAGGCAGGAGGAAAGCGGCGGCGAATGCATCACAGTGGCGTTCTAAGCATTCGGTCTCTGACTCAGTGGTCCCATCTGCCTCGGAGACCTGGCCGCTGACTCCGGGCTTGCGAAGACACAGGTGAGCGACCTCGTGGAATAGAGAGAAGATTCGGGCCAGTGGCGCATCTTTACTGCTAAGCCCGACCCCCCCGAGATTCTGCTCTAGAAGCGAGAAGGCTCGAGCATCTTCGACGGGCATCGGAAAGACCTGCACGAGGATGCCCCGGTCGAAGAGGATATCCCGCCACTGGTTGAGTGCTTCATATTTGTCACGCCACTGGATCTGAGTGTCGAATGTGACCCCGAGCAAGTCACGCAATTCCGCAGCCTGAAGAATAACATCCCCTCCGACGTCAGGGCGCTCTGGTAGAGCGAAGCTTATCGGGTCTCCCAGCTCATCCAATAGGACGCGTCGTTTGGCCAAGTTGTTGCGCAACTCACGAAAAGCGCGGAGGGCTTCGGGGGTGAAGATGTCGCGCCCCTGCTCTGGCAGCACCCGGAAGTCTTTAGGCGGTCCGGGGTCTTCCGGCACATGTGGGAGGAAGAGCGTTGCAACCGGCCGGCGCACTTTCTTGGCGAAACGCTGTAACTGCCTGTAAGTGGGCGCGGCCTCGCCCCGCTCCCACGCACGAATGGTGTCCGCTGATCTTTGCACAGAGGTGGCGATCTCATCTTCCGTATAGCCAGCAGACTTTCGCGCCCAGGTCAGCAGGGCCGGATTGTTGAGCTTGATCCTAACACTTGGACTCATACTTGGTACACCTACCAGAAGATGAACGAACGAAAACCTTGTTCCACAGTATTCCCTTCGCAACCGTCCCTGTAAATCCTTCTTCCCGAACGGTAATATTTGTTGGCACCGGTTAAATACCTCCTATCAGTCTACGTTGACCCCCGCTTGCTGTCAAGTATTGGAGTATAGGTGGTCGAGTTCTGGACTACAAAGGTTTTTCGATTTTCCTCAGTCCATGCCCTACCTGCCTCATCCGTTTCGTGGACGGCTGGATAAGCCTCGTTGAGGACGAATTAGAAGAACCTATGGTCGCCGATGTGGTAAATTAGCGATGCCTTACTGCCGCGCCCAAATTGAGACTCTAATGACAGCCACCCTGAGCTTGCCGAAGGGGTAGCTGTCTTACTGCGCCCACATTACGTGATAGGGCCTCTAACAACCCCCGATCGTACCGCCACGGTTTCCTCAGGCAGGAATGTGGGTATTGGTGAGGGAAATTGAGGGAGAAGCTGCACAACAAGTTACTGCACCAAGCCAACTCAGGAGTAGCGAGATATGATATTAATTGCAAGTTGTAATGCGGCGATGGTCCGTACCTATGAGGTGGAGAGGTTCCGGGTGGGGCAATTTCATCACGCCAGCCGCTTTCATGTCGCCGCCGGAGCCAAGGGGATTAACGTAGCCCGGGTGCTGCGCAACCTGAATCATAAGGTAGCGGTTACCGGATTTGCCGGCGGTCTGATTGGGCAGTTTATTCAGACTGACCTGCGCCGCGCAGGTATTAAGTCCAACTTTGTAAGTATTGCCGAGGAATCGCGGCTGTGCCAGACCTTCGTTGACCCTGACGGCACCGAAACCCGGGTGGATGAGTTGGGGCCGTTGATCAGTCCCCGCGAGGTGGCCCGACTGAAGAAGATGTGGCGCCGGCTGTTGGCTGATGCCCAGATAGCAATCATAGCAGGCAATCCGGCCCGCGGGGTTCCGGTAGACCTGTACCGTGAGCTCTTAGAGGCAGCGAATGAGGCGGAGGTGCCCACTGTTTTGGATGTCCACGAGGAGCCGCTGCGCCAGGGCGTTAAGGCAGCTCCCCAGGTAATCAAGCCCAATCTGAACGAACTGGAGTGGCTGATGTCCCGCCAGCTACGTGTTCCGGGAGGAGTGGTGGAGGCCAGTCAGGAGTTATTGGCCGGGGGGATTGAACTGGTACTGACGTCATTGGGGGTGGAGGGAGCCATAGCTGTCTGTGGGGAGGGCAGTTGGTGGATCAAGCCACCTCAGATAGAGCTGGTAAGTCGGGTGGGCAGTGGTGACGCCCTGGTAGCGGGCTTGGTCGCGGCCACTGTTGAGGAGCGGCCGTTGGCAGAGCGGTGGCGATGGGCGGTGGCCGCCGGGTCGGCTAATGCCACCTGTTTCGGTATCGGCCGTTGCACTCGGGCCCAGGTGGAACAGTTGCTGGAGCAAACTAATTTGACACAGTTGCCGTCAAACGAATAGAATCAGGGTAGCAAAGCGGGCATGGTCGCACCAGGAGGCAGGTTCAATGGCGGGCGACAAGCTAACCAGACGAGAGTTCATCCAGAGCACCATAGCCGCCAGTGCCGGATTGGCCGGGGCAGCAGCGCTGGGTACTGGCTGCCGGACGGAGGCACAGACGGCCACTGCTGCTGGGCCCGCGATGAGTCGGGTCAGCATCATCCGTAGCGAGACGGCGATGGCCACCGAGAGTCAGCCGCGGCTGGACAAAGTTTTGGAGATGCTGGACATGGCGGTGCAGCATGTGTTCAGCGCTGACGGTGCTCACCAGGCCTGGGAGCAGGTCGCCGCCTCCGATGACGTGGTGGCTATCAAGGTTAACTGCGTCGATATGCTTCTGTTTTCCAGTGTGCCGGTAGTGGAAGCGGTATGTATTCGTCTGATGGACCTGGGCATACCGGCCAGGAATATTATTGTATTCGACCGGACCAGCGGCGAGCTGCGCAAGTGCGGTTTTGATGTGCTGGCCGAGGGGGCTGCAGTGAGAGTCTACGGCACTGATGGTGACTATGATGAGGCCATAAACCATCGCTCCTTCCACCATCGGCTGAGCAAGATTATCACCCAGAAGGCCTCGGCCATAATAAACATTCCGGTCCTCAAAAACCACGGCGGCGCGCAGGTTACGCTGGCGATGAAAAATCATTACGGTACCATTGACCAGCCTGGTGCCTACCACGGTAATAACTGCGATCCGCACATTGCTGATATCAATGACATACCGGCCATCAAAAGTAAGACTCGCTTGATTGTGGTGGACGCCACGCGGGGGCGCTGGGAGGGAGGGAGTCCCCTCTGGACCTATAAAGGCATTATCGTTGGCACCGACCCCGTGGCTTGTGATACCATAGGAACGGGAGTAATTGACGCGAAGCGTCAGGAAAAAGGCCTCCCGCCCCTGGGCGGCGGACCTGGCAAGTTGCCTAAGCATATCAACACCGCCGCCCAACTGGGCGTGGGCACCAGTGACCCGGCCCAGATGGACGTCATACAGCAGACTATCGCATAACGCGCACCCCTAGGAGGTGTGGTAGCATGTTAGCCTTTATTGGTGGCCTGGGAACCCCGGAAATCCTGGTAATCTTGCTGATTGTCCTGTTGCTGTTCGGGGCCAAGAAGATACCGGAAATTATGCGTGGCTTAGGCAAAGGCATCCGCGAGTTCAAACGGGCCTCCCAGGAAGCAGTAGACGAAATCTCCTCATTGACTGAAGAGTCCTCGGAGGATAACACCACCGAAAACGACGATGAGCCGTTGGCCGGTTAGGCTAAGGAGAGAGGACTGATGACCAAGTTACGGCTGGTTGTTGCCGTGATGGTTGTGCTGGTGGCTGGGGCGCTGCTATCGGCGCCCATCGCCAAGGCAGAGTCGCTGCTGGCCAGTTTTATGCCCACCAGTGGGCAGCTAACCGGTTGGCAGGTGATGGCGGGTACTGATCGAGGTGGCAGTACCAACGAAGTCCTATACACTATCTACGACGGAGCTGTCCCCCACATGCGCCAGCAGGGCATGAGCGCGGCTCATCAGCGCATCTACAAGAAAAGCGACCAGCGGATAAGCGTGGACATGTTCCGGCTGGGCACCTGGCAGCAGGCTAAAGCCTATTTCCTCCCCCACCGCGAGACCCAGCGGGATGGCGCCGCCTCCTTCACTCTGTACAATACCATCAAGCAGCAGGCCTTCGTCGCCCAGGCGGCCGGCAGCATCACCGGTATGATGTGGCAGCGCAATTACGTCTGTGTTGTCGGGATGCAAGGAAGTGGCCCCACCGACCGCGCCACAGTTAAAGCCTTTTTGACCTTCGTCTCCAATAAGATTAAGCACCACTACCAGGACTGACGAAACGGGTGCTAAGATCATGGCCAGCGACACGCCTGCACGATACTGCACGAGACGATCCACTATGGGACACCGATTGGCACGTGGCAAAGTGGTACACGTGCCATCCGGACTGGGTGGATTACAACTACGGCAACACTGCAGCACGCGAGTTCATCTGGTTCCCCGGCATACGACGCATCTTGGAGACACAAGAGAAAACCGAGGAGGCAATCAGAAGGTGGCTGATAGGAACCTGCTGCGGACAAGTGGCTCCCGCTCCGTAACCAGTACGCCAACGGAGACGAAGTTAACACGAAGGGAGCGTAGAGGCGATGACTAGGCGCTGGTGGGGGTACATGTTGGTCGGGGCTGCGATCGCGGAGGGAGCTTGGTGGCTCCTAGGGTTTGTAGCACTAATTATGTACAATGCCGGCGCGGTCTTCACGGTCGCCATCGGCGACGCTTTGTCGACCATGGTACACGAACCTGGCTTGATACTTGTGCGCATGGGCATTGGTATCCTGTATGACGAATTTGGGCTCGGGGCGCTGCTCATCTCAGCGCCCTTATGGGCGGTACTAGGAGCAATAGGTGGGGTAGTCTGGTTTGTCGTGGCTTCCCATATTTGTGGGAAACGACGCCGGACACGGGGGCCTGTACCCTAAAATCCATATTGTAGGAGCAAGTGATGCCGCCTTAGTCAGCCAGCGGATTGGGGAGACTTCCGTCTTCCACCACTTTGATGCCTTAGGCTCCACTTTGGCGCTGACCGACGCTAACGAGAACGTCACTGATACTTACCGGTATTATGCCTTCGGGGAGGTACTGACCAGCAGTGGCACTACCGCAAATCCGTTCCAGTTTGTGGGGCAGTTGGGCTACCACCAGGTATCTCACCTGGGCTCCCGCTACCTGCTCTATGTCCGCGCCCGCCACTACCAGCCGTGCACCGGGCGCTTTATCTCCGTTGATCCCGAGCAGGACGGGGTGAACTGGTATGTATATGTGGCTAGTAGGCCCATCAATAGCGTTGATCCAAGTGGGCTGTGGCGCAAGGACGAGGTACATAGGGACATGACGAAGGAGTGGGCGAAAAATGTTCGAGGAGAGCGGAGCGGCGTGCTGTATCGGGCGACAGATGCTGAACGCCAAGCTATGGGAGACGCTAGCAGACAGGTGGACATAGATTATAACCCGTATAACATTCTCTACTCTCCCGCATATCATGCCCCATGGCATTTTGACTGGCCGCTGGGGTCGAACAGTCGTGAGAACCTCTTCCTTCAGTGGGAGCAGAAGGCATGGGCAAAAGGCAAAATGGCTGGCGAGGCAAACTGCGTCCAGTCGGCCAGATTACTGGGCACAGCTCTTCACCCCATACAGGACATCGGCTCCCACGACCTAGCGTCACCTCTTGAACACAGTATTCTTAAGTACAACTGGCAATACATAGACGAAGTGGACTACGATACGAAGTGGGATACGGATTTTCGCATTGACATTAGAGTTCTTGCGCCATTAGTCGTAGTGTCTCCCATTGGTGGTGGCATTAGCATAGCGCAGGCGCGGAAGCTGAACTATGCGAGGTGGTGCGCGCGGGTGTTTAAGTGGATACCGGTGGGTAAAGGAGCCTTAAATCCAAGGTTAGAAGAAACACGGAAGATAACTCAGCGCAGGATTGGGGAATGGCTTGTACTGACTCGCTGTGGCGAAAGAGCGCCAAAATGATCAAAGCCCTGTTTGGGCACCGGAAAACTCAGGTTCAATACTTCCTAGCGGGTGATTCCGGCCAGAACCATTAGTGGTGGGTGTGGAATGGGGGGCAAGCAGACTTGTCGCGAGGAATAGTCAAGCAAGTCGGGGACGCACTGCGCAACTGGAGGGCCTATAAGTGGTCGATCTTTTCGGTTGTGGTTGGTACCGTGACTGGCTGGGTTGCGCTCGTATATGTCGACGCCGGGGAGGGGCAAATATTTTTCGACACTTCGGGAGACATGGAGATTCCGTACGTTGCGCAGGCTATCCTGGGCTGTGGGGTGCTGCTTTCCGCCGTGGCGGCGGTAGTGATTGTTGAGGTACTGAACCAGAGCAGGATGCGACTCGATCCACGGGCACACCTGATAGTGTGGCTGGCGTGGATATGGATTCCCCTCGTGGCAGCATACATAGGCAGTGGGCTTAGCTTGTACCTAGGTCCCGCCCTCACAGGCATCATCAATGCACCTTCCTACGGGATAGAGACAGCGCTGGCAATGTCAGGGTGGGCCGCCATTGTTGCAGGTTTCTTGTTTCCGCTCACGTTCGCTTTCGGATTCTGCAGCGCTGCAGTAGCGACGTGGACTAGGCTGTTCGTCTGCATCGTGGCACGACGAGGTAAAGGCAAAGTAAGCCACGGTGCATCCAGACAACATGTTTGAGGCCATCGCAATGATAGTCAGCTACAATCGGCTTCGGTACACGCGGGCATGTCTGAAGCGTTCCGGCACAGGTCTCCACTGATCGAGTACTGTCTTGTCATGTGGAGAACCGATGCTACTTGGCAGTAGTCTCCTACTTCATGGACGGTTCGGCGGACCGGGTGGTAACCTTCGTCATCGAGGCCGAACAAGAAAGCCTGCTGTGCCGGCAGACGGTGACTGCTGCGGGCACTACCAACTTCATCTGGGACGGGCAGGATGTGCTGCTGGAGACTGATGTCAGCAACAACACGCAGGTAACTTACACCCAGACGCCTAATATGTATGGTGGCCATTGAGTCAGTAGCGCAATAGTACCATCTCCAGGAGAGGACGGGCCCATGCTACAGTTGTACAATTCCCTGACTAAAGGCAAAGAAGCCTTCCAGCCGGCTGACGGCCACACCGCCCGAGTCTACTCCTGCGGGCCGACGGTCTACGACTTCGCCCATATCGGCAATCTGCGCACGTTCATGTTCAATGATATCCTCTGCCGCTATCTACGCTTCAAGGGCTTTGAGGTCAAGCAGGTGATGAACCTCACCGATGTGGACGATAAAACCATCGCCGGCGCCCAGGCCGAGGGAATCAGCCTCTCTGAATATACCCAGAAGTACACTCAATACTTCTTTGAAGATATTGATACCCTCAACATTCAGCCGGCCTGGGAATATCCGAAAGCCACCGAGCATATCCCCCAGATGCAACAGATGGTGCAGAAGTTAATTGATAATGGCCACGCCTATGTAGCCGATGGCAGCGTTTACTGCGATATCTCCTCGTTTGCCGACTATGGCAAGCTGTCAGGCATCCGGCCTGAAGAGCTGTCTGGCTCGGCGGAGTTCAGCCGCCTGGAAGGGGACCAGTACGAACGCGAGGAGGCCGGCGACTTTGTCCTGTGGAAGACGGCTAAGCCCAATGAACCCTCCTGGGATAGCCCCTGGGGCCCGGGCCGGCCCGGCTGGCATATTGAATGCTCAGCGATGTCTATGGCCTACCTGGGAGCGACTCTGGATATCCACACCGGCGCGGTTGACCTCATCTTCCCCCATCACGAGAACGAAATTGCCCAGAGTGAAGGAGCCACCGGCCAGCAGTTCTGCCGCTTCTGGGTCCACGGCGAGCATCTGATAGTGGAAGGCCAGAAGATGTCCAAGTCGCTGGGCAATTTCTTCACCCTGCGCGACTTGCGGGAGCAGGGCTACTCGCCCCCGGCCATCCGCCACCAACTCCTCACCGCCCACTACCGCCAGCAGCTCAACTTCACTATGGAGGGCCTCCAGCAGAGCGAGCGCACCGTGGAGCGGCTCAACACCTTCATCCAGCGGCTGCCCCGGCTGCCCTTGCCAGAAGGTACCTCGGAGCAAGCCGGGGAGATTGTGGCCCGGGCGCACCAGGACTTTGAGGCAGTAATGGATGACGACCTTAATGTCCCGGGCGCGATGGGCGTGGTGTTTGAGCTGATTAAGCAGGTCAACGTAATGATTGACGCCGGTGAGTTGTGCACCGCCGATCGCGAGGCCGTCTTTGATTTCCTGAAGCAGGCGGACAGCGTCCTGGGGATAATTACTGAGCAACTGCAGGCCGCCCAGGTAGAGCCAGCCCGTGACGAGGAGATTGAGGCCCTTATTGCCAAGCGGGAAGCGGCTCGCGAGCATGGTGAGTATGAGCAGGCCGACGAGCTCCGCGACCAACTGGCCGACCAGGGCATAATCTTAGAAGACACCCCCACCGGCACCCTCTGGCGGCGGGGGTGAGTATTTCCACAACAAATTGTATGAATAGGCTTGACAAATGTAAAGTTATATGTTAACATGGCCGATACTCTATAGGAGGGTGTACTGTTGCGCCGCATACTCAGCCGCAAGGGAGAGAAGTTTAAGATCTATGCCATAGCTTCGGGAGGAGAAAAGTCTATCGTCCAGGAGTTTATCGACGAGGAGCTGGAGGAAGCTGAGCGTAAACAGATTGTCAAATCAATTGTACGTGCCACCGACTACGGGCCACCTGTTCACCACCGAGAAAAGTCGAGAGCAATCGCAGGTGAAAGCAACCTTTACGAGCTCAAGGAAGGACGCGTCCGCGTTATGTATTTCTATGGAGGTAAGGGTGTTATCGTTCTGACCCATGGTTTCCTAAAGAATACAGGACCTCCAGCAGAAAATGACATAGCCCGCGCGAAACGGCTGCGGGACCAGTACTTGCATTATTACGGCACTGGATAGGCTAGCCTCAGTCAACATTTTATTGAGGGAGAGATAGAAAATGAGAAAAGAAAGCACTTGGCTAGAAAAATTAGATGAACAGTTTGCAAACGACCCAGAATACATTGTACACGGGATGCTTCTGGACTTGACCGAGGACATCTGTCGGGCTATGGATGAGCAGGGAATAACCAGGTCTGAATTAGCTAATAGACTCGGAGTTAGCCGTCAGTACGTGACTAACTTTCTGAACACCCCCACAAATACCACTCTGAAGTCCATTGTACAATTCGCTCAAGCGGTTGGACTTGAAGTGTCACTAGGACACCGTCCTGCGCTCCGGTCCGAACAGGAAACGGGTCCAATCCCATGGGAGGAATTACCACCTTTGAACATGTTCCCAGCCGGGGAACTACCACGAAGACCGGTCCTTAAACACTCTGTAGAGAGGCATGAACATGACGCAAGCATCCCCGCTGCAGCTTAAGGCGTACCGCCTGCAGAAGTTAGTTATTGACTTTAACGACCAATCGTTGTCAGCCGAGGAGGCACTGGCGGACCCGGATGATGCGTATGAGGTGCAAGCTGACTTCGATTTATATGAGGGCCCTGAGCCTGATACCTACCTCACTATGCTCCTTATAGAGTGTCGCCCCAAGGCGGCCGATACTCCGCGAAGGTTTAATGAAGTCTCCATCGTCACTTGGGGGATCTTTTCCTTAGACCCGAATACTGACGAGGACTTGAAGAACCGCCTTATTCCGTACAACTGCCTTGCCATCCTTCACGGCATTGCGAGAGGCGTGATAACTAGCGCAACAGGAGCTTGCGTTGGTGGGCCTTTCCTCCTTCCGGTACTGAACTATGTAGAAATGGTTGAGCGCAAGGCGCGAGAGCAAGATAGCGAAGCAGCGGAGGGGGACGTCGAGGAATAATCAAGAGATAACGGGGAACTCGACATTCGGTGTATAATTGCGTCGCTAATTGCTGACTTTAAGTTGAAAATACTCATGGGCCGGCTCGGCCGGCCCATGACTTTTGTATAAGGTCGGGGGCCTCAGTGCAGGCACGCGACCTTTTGCTTTTTGCGTGGTAACTCTTGATTGCCACAGACGCAAGGAGGGAAAAGTAATATGAAGGAGAAATATACAAGAATGATGGTGCATAAGCAAGAGTGCAAAGTAGACAGTTAGGTGCCCGATGATTTGTTCAGAAAAAACCTTAAGGAGGTAGTTAGTGATGGACGACACGAGAATTATCCTGCCGGAAAGTGAAATGCCCCAACAGTGGTACAACATCAATCCGGACCTGCCGGCGCCGCTGGCGCCACCCCTGAATCCGGGTACCGGTGAACCCATCGGCCCGGAGGACCTGGCCCCCATCTTCCCGATGGAGCTCATCAAGCAGGAAGTGAGCATGGAGCGGTGGATTGATATTCCCGATGACATCCTGCGGATCTACAAGCTGTGGCGGCCCAGCCCGCTATTCCGAGCGTACCGGCTGGAGGAGTACCTGGGGACGCCGGCCCGCATCTATTACAAGAACGAAAGCTTCAGCCCGGCGGGCAGCCACAAGCCCAACACCGCGGTAGCCCAGGCCTACTACAACAAGCAGGAAGGTGTCACGCGCATCTGCACCGAGACCGGCGCCGGCCAGTGGGGCAGCGCCCTATCATTCGCCGGTGCGCTGTTTGACCTGGATATTACTGTATATATGGTGAAGTGCAGCTATGAGCAGAAGCCCTACCGGCGGATGCTGATGGAAGCCTGGGGCGCGGAATGCTTCCCGTCACCGACTGACAAGACGAATTCCGGGCGCGCTATATTGGAGCAAGATCCCGACTCGCCCGGTAGCCTGGGCATTGCCATCTCGGAGGCGATCGAGGATGCCGCCACCCACGATGATGCCAAGTACTCGCTGGGCAGTGTGCTTAATCATGTGATGCTGCACCAGACTATTGTGGGCCTGGAGTTGAAGAAGCAACTGGCCATGGTGGATGAGAAACTGGACTGCATCGTCGGTTGTGTGGGCGGCGGGTCGAACTTTGCTGGCCAGTGTTTCCCCTTTGTCAAGGACAAGCTGGACGGCCAGGACATTGACATAGTTGCCTGTGAGCCGACTGCCTGCCCCACCTTGACCCGAGCGCCCTACCGCTACGACTTCGGCGACACCGCCGAGCTTACTCCGCTGCTGAAGATGTACACTTTGGGGCATAGCTTCGTGCCGCCGCCGATTCATGCCGGCGGGCTGCGCTATCACGGTGATGCGCCGCTGCTGTGTCTGCTGGTTAATCAGGGAGTCATTGAAGCCCGCGCTTACCACCAGAATGAGGTCTTTGATGCGGCGATAACCTTCACCCGTACCGAAGGCTCTCTACCGGCCCCCGAGACGGCCCACTGTATCAAGGCGGGCATTGATGAGGCCCTGAAATGCAAAGAAACCGGCGAAGAGAAGTGCATAGTCATCGCGTACAGCGGCCACGGCTTCTTTGATCTGGCCGCCTACGATGTGTACTTGAGCGGAGAGCTGGAGGACTACGAGTATCCTGAAGCAAAGATCCAGGAAGCGCTGGCGACACTGCCGGATATTGAGTAAATAAGGTTGTAGATTGAGTGGTAATAGCTGAGCCTCGCCAGGGGTGGAGGGTTAAGTATGCTCAATAAGCCTCTGGCGGGGTTTATCTTTGGGCGCTGTCTATTGCTCAGTTAGAAGCTACGGCTGGCCACTCGCGAAACGGATAGGCCCCCCGGGAGCCAGTTTAGGAAGATCATTGCCAGTCGAAAGAGAGGGTTGAAGATGAAGAAGGCCGCCTTGCTACTCACTCTTATACTGACTCTCGGCGTGCAGAGCCTCGCTCAGGAGCAGGTCAGTACGCCCACCCTCTCGGCTATGCAGCTCCTGGACGCTACGGCGGATTTCAGCTTCGCCATCATGAGCGACCACAAGGGCTCCGCTCCCGTCAACAGCGTTCAGATGGCCCGAATGGTTCAGTGGATTCGCGAGAGCGGTGACCGCTTTGTCATTGGCCTTGGAGACCACCTGTGCAAACGGTTCGAAAACCCCTTTGTCCACTTCCTGGCCGAAGATGCTTGGTGGCACCACCACTTCTACCCCAACATCGCCGACGGGGAGAACGAGTACTATGGGGCCGGGCAGGGAGATTGGGGAGCAGGGGGTAAGCTTCTGGACGTGGTGGATATGAAGTCGCGGCCGGCTACGCAGGTGCGCGAGAACAACTGCGAGTACTACGCCCGCGTCCCGGTGGGCGACTTCGTCATCCACCTGATTCAACTACACTATTCGGATAACCCGCGAGACATCAACATTGCCTTTAATGAAGATACGCGCCAGTACCTGATTAACACGCTTAACAGCATCGAAAGGGGCCCTAAGGATATCATCATCGTCTGCGCTCACTCGCGCACCGGTTACTGGGTCCACGAGCTGAGCCCTCAGCGCCGCCAGATCGTGATGGAGAAGTGCGACCTGGTCTTATCGGCTACCACTCATGTCTACGGCCGTCTCGTCCTGCCCGGATACGAAGCACAGGGAGCACTGTGCCTGAACACTGGTTCGGTCAATTACCCGGGCATCGGGTGCCCCGGGGGCTACATTCAGGTGCATGTGTATGGCAAAGCTCGGCAAATGTTGATACAGTACGTCAATCTCCAGCAGGAACAACGATTGCCTGGCCTGCTGCAGACCAAGGTCTACCTCAAGGAGATCGGCGGCAATATCTACGAGGTGGTGCCGTAGACCAATTCCCGCGCGGGTCCGGTGCGGCCGTTGCATAGCCGGGGATGCTTGCGCGTAACGCTACTGCTGCCCATACCTCTTGACAGGCAAGTAGCAAACTGATATACTCATTCAAACTGAATAATAACCGCTTGCGTGTGCAGGAAGACGGTGAGAAGCCGTCGCTGCCCCGCAACTGTAATCGGGGACGAAACCCGCAATATGCCACCGAGGCCGGTGTGGCCTTGGGAAGGCGCGGGAAGTAGGATGATCCGTAAGCCAGGAGACTGCTGCGCAAGCGACTGACTACATCCTCTCGCGGGAGGGGGGTGGGTTTTGTGCGTAGCAGCAAACCACCGCCGCTCTAAATGAGAGCGGCGGTTTTTGTTTAGCCGACACAATCCAATGCAGCAATCTGAGTGGCTTGCAGCAGCAGTAACTACACTAACCTTGAGGTGAAACAATGATGCCGAGACTTCATGGTCACCAAGCTGGGTTTACCTTGATAGAGTTGCTGGTGGTGATAGCGATAATCGCTATCCTGGCAGCGATCCTGTTTCCGGTTTTTGCCCGTGCCAAGGGAAAAGCCCTCCAGACGACCTGTTTGTCCAATGTCAAGCAGCTTGCGCTGGCTTTTCTGATGTATGCCTCGGACTATGACGAGACGATGCCGTTTGCGTATGACTATGCTGATGACTGGAGTTCGGAGTCAGCGTGGGACTATCACATTGACTACACCACAGGTACCTTTAGCCCGGGTCTCATTGGTCCGTATAGCCAGGCTCAGGAAATCAATGCTTGCCCTATGGCCCGGACTATTGAATCATGGGGGCGGCCATACAGTGGGTATGGATATAATACTACCTATGTTGGTGGGCCGCCGGATGAAGGCAAGGAGCCGGCAGTTCTGGGCGAGATACACAGCCCTTCCAATACGGTCTTGCTGGCCGACGCCGCCTACTGGAATACTCCCTTCGGGGGCGGTGATCCATTCGTAGCCCTTACCAACTATCTGCGCGCCCCCAGTGATCTGTACTACGGGTTTATTGGTCCCAATGTCCATTTCCGTCATAACGCCACTGCTAATGTCGCCTATTGTGACGGGCACGCCAAGGCGGCCACACAGAAATTCAATGTCAGCGTCAACAACAACTCACTGGCCGACCTGTCGGTAGATGACAGTGCTTATGACCTACAGTAAAGTTAGGCAATTTGTGGCTATCACTGCTGTTATAACATTGGCCATAGGTAGCAGCCTTCTGGCAAGCTGCCAGCAGCGCCGCTTCAGCAGGCCGCCGCTCACCCCCTCTGCCTCCCGGCCGAGTTCTGATTGGCCGCGGACGTTCACTGACGATTTGGGCAACACCGTAACTCTTGCCCAGCCACCCCCGCGTATTATTAGCTTGCAGCCTAATCTGGCGGAAACTCTGGCCCTGGTGGGGGCTATTGACCAGTTAGTCGGGGTAACTGAATTCTGTAACTATCCTCCGGAGGCAGCCGCTAAACCCCAGATTGGGGGCATTATTAATCCCAGCTTGGAGAAAATTGTCAGCCTCCAGCCGGATTTAGTATTAGCCAGTCGGGGCAATGATGCTGCCTTCATTAGACGACTACAGCAGATGGGCATTGAAGTCCTGGGCTACGATCTTCAGCGGCTGGAGGAAGTTATTGATTTGGTGCGTCGGCTGGGCGAAATAACTGGGCACCACCAGCAGGCCCAGCAAGCCGTAGAAGATCTACAGCGTCGGCGTGAGGAGGTCTTGGAGCATGCTCAAAGATTACCGGGCCCCGCCCTGCGAGTGTTGTTTGTGTTGTCCTGGGAACCGTTGTTTGTAGCTGGGGCAACCAGTTTTGTTGATGATATGATAACAGCCGCGGGCGGCCAGAACGTGGTACGGTACATCACTAACGTTGACCAGAATAAGCCCTGGCCCCAGATCTCCCGCGAAGCGGTAGTGGCCGCCAACCCCGAAGTGATAATCTCTACCGCTGTCCACGGCCTCCCGCAGAGGGCGGGACAGGAAGAGATATTACGCAGACTGAAGACCGATCCGGCCTGGCGGCAAGTGACCGCCGTTAAACACGGTCAGGTTTACATAATAGAAGATGACCTGGTCACCATTCCCGGGCCGCGGCTGATTGCGGGACTTGAACAAGTCAGTGAAGTACTGACACAGGCAAATCGCCGGTACCATCATCTGGAATTCAATGATGAGTGAAGAATCAATATTGGCAGCCCGGCAAGTGGTCTGTGGTTATGATGAGCGCGACGTGTTGCGCGGTGTGACCCTGGCCGTGGCACCCGGTGAATTTGTGGGGCTGATTGGTCCCAACGGCTCCGGCAAGAGTACCTTACTGCGGGCACTGACCGGAGTATTGCCCTTGCGCAGCGGAGAAGTGTTCTTAGAAGAGCAATCCCTGAGCCGTTACCGCCGCCGCCAAATCGCCCAGCGAATAGCCGTTGTCCCCCAACTTAGCGGCAGCATCTTTCCCTTTACCGTGCGTGACTACGTGATGATGGGCCGCACCCCCTACCTGGGCCGGCTGCAGGCCCAGCGTCCCACTGATATTCAAATCGGCCGGGAAGCAATGGAACTCACCAGCACAATCCACCTGGCGGATCGGCCCATAACCGACCTGTCCGGCGGCGAGCTGCAGCGGACCACCATCGCGCGGGCGGTGGCCCAGGATACCAGTATACTGCTGCTTGATGAGCCTACCGCCTTCCTGGATATCAACC
>SDBT01007095.1_pt1 | contig 18494 bp, 6 predicted proteins | sample 2277101 | NCBI WGS metagenome assembly SDBT01 (sample SAMN10404973, study PRJNA504765) | marine sediment metagenome | isolation source: marine sediment core GS10_PC15, 103 cmbsf | place: Arctic Ocean: Southern Knipovich Ridge | collected 2010
TCTATATACATTTTGAAATTCGGATAAGAGATATAGCTGGCATGTTTCTCTTCCTTTGATGCGTAGGATTGTGTGAGGGTTCAAAGTTCCCTCAGTGAGTGCCTGCCCTGCTTCCACCTTATCATTATTTTTTACTATCAAACGCAATGTTCCAGGAATATCAAATTCCTCTACTTCGATCTGATCATAAGAAACGATTACCTTATTATCATCCAAGCGCACTCTACCGCTATTTTGCGCATTGATTTCTGTTTCGTCATGCTTTGCTAAAGTTTGTCCTTCTTCAACTTCATCTTCATTCTTTACAAGAATTTCCCATTCTTTTGGGAGAGCATATTCATCTGAAATCAATTCACTATGTTCAATTTTCACACGATTAAGTTCGTTTGATGAATCCGGAGGGATAATCGTTACAGTTCCTGTAATCGGTGTCATTACCGCTTCACCTTTAGGCATTTTTCGTGCTTCAAATAATTCTTCGATTCGCGGCAGACCCGTTGTTATATCCGATGTGGATGCAACACCACCCGAATGGAAAGTTCGTAAAGTAAGCTGCGTACCTGGTTCACCAATCGACTGTGCAGCAATAGTACCAACCGCAGCTCCTTTTTCCACCATTTTTCCCCGCCCAAGATCCAATCCATAACATTTCTGGCATAGACCATGTTTTAACTCACAAACCAATGGTGATCTAACTTTTATTTCTTCAATATTAGCGTCATTTATTTTTATTATCACAGAACGGTTGATCATTTCATTGCGCTCAATTATTATCTCCCCAGTTTTTGGGTCAATAATATTTTCGGCAACAACTCTTCCGTTCAAACGTTCATCCATTGATTGCCCAGCAATATCATCACTCCGGCGGATAATGATGCCATCCATTGTTTCGCAGTCTATCTCATTGATAATCATATCCTGTGCAACGTCGACCATTCTTCTCGTCAAGTACCCAGCATCAGCAGTACGAAGCGCAGTATCAGCAAGCCCTTTCCTGGCACCGTGAGTAGATATGAAATATTCAAGTACTGACAGGCCTTCACGAAAATTGGATCGAATTGGAAGCCGAATAATCCGTCCTGATGGGTCAGCCATTAGCCCACGCATACCGGCAAGCTGCGAGATAGAATTAAATCCACCTTTCGTCGCCCCAGAGTTTGCCATCATCGATAAATTCCCTACCGGGTCCAAATTCTTTTTCACCGCATCCGAAACCAATTTTGTTGTATTCTGCCAAATATCAATTACTCGCTCATTGCGCTCCTGATCTGTAAGACGACCACGTCTAAATAACCGCTGGACTTCCTCCACTTTTTGTTCAGATTCTTCGATGATAGATTTTTTCTCATCAGGTATCTCAATATCTGCGATTGAAATAGTTGTTCCTGATATCATGGCATATTTGAAACCAATATCTTTTATACGGTCCGCAACCTCAGTTGTAACTTTTTCATCACAAAGATCGTAAATTGTTTTAATTAATTCTTTAACACCACTCTTTTCTAATTCTTTATTGATAAATTGAATTTCTGGCGGAAGAATCCAATTGAATAAAACTCGCCCAACACTTGTATTTATTATTCTGCTTTCTGCTTCTGGAAGCCGATTTCCTTCATCATCAAACCATGTATCAGTTTTTAACCGAATTAATGTGTGTTCATCAACTTTATTAAGCTGATAAGCCATTTCAACTTCATCTATGTTTGAAAAAACCTGTTCTTTTCCAGTGAAATGTTTCTTCAAATTCATGGTCAAGTAATATACCCCAAGTACCATATCTTTTGAAGGAGAAATTATAGGTTCTCCATCTGCAGGTTTTAATAAATTTTTCGAAGATAGCATCAAATTTCGTGATTCCCAAACCGCTTTTTCTGATAATGGCACATGTACTGCCATCTGGTCTCCATCAAAGTCCGCATTGAATGCAGTGGTTACGAGTGGATGCAGTTGAATCGCACTCCCTTCTATAAGAACAGGTTCAAATGCCTGTATCCCAAGGCGGTGAAGTGTTGGCGCGCGATTAAGTAATACAGGTCGGTCCTTGATAACCTCCTCTAATATCTCCCACACTTCAGGGCGATTTCGCTCTATTATTCTTCGAGCACCCTTTACATTTGCCGCGTATTCCTTTTTTACTAACCCTGCAATAACAAATGGGCGAAATAATTCTAAGGCCATTGATTTTGGTAACCCACATTGATATAGCTTGAGTTTAGGACCAACCACAATAACTGAGCGGCCCGAGTAATCCACACGCTTTCCTAATAAGTTTCGGCGGAAACGCCCTTTCTTTCCTTTCAGCATATCGCTGAGAGATTTTAGTTCCCTACGTCCACGCCTTGAAAGAGCCTTTCCTCGTTGGGAATTGTCCACTAATGAATCAACTGCTTCTTGAAGCATACGTTTTTCATTTCGGACAATTACATCTGGAGCACCCAACTCTAAAAGTCTTTTTAATCGGTTGTTGCGATTAATGACTCTTCGATAAAGATCATTTAAATCTGAAGTTGCAAATCTGCCGCCATCCAGTTGTACCATCGGTCTTAAATCAGGTGGAATAACGGGAAGAACTGAGATAATCATCCATTTTGGCTTGTTATTTGAACGGCGAAATGCCTCTACAACCTTTAGCCGAGAAGTTGCTTTCTTACGTTTTTGTTTACTCTTCGTAGTTTTTACTTCATGCCAAAGATCTTCAGCTAATTTGTCCAGGTCAATTCGGTTGAGGATATCAACAAAAGCCTCTGCCCCCATATCAGCCCTAAACACTTGTCCATATTTTGATCTAAACTCTCGATAACGGTTTTCACTCATGAAAGTAAAAGGAACTAAACCATCTAGATTATCCTCTTCATTTGAAATCTCAAGTTTTATTTTATTCTGCAAATCCTCATATTGATCATTAAAGTCGACCGAGTTTGTATCAGCTTCTGCTTGTACTTTTGCAATTGAGAGGTCGAAATCTTGTATTTGTTGATCAATATCAGCCCGCACTAATTTTTCAATCTCTTCTAGTTTTAATTTGACGGCTTTCTGGATTATGGAGAATACTTTTAATTCAACTTTCTCACCAGAGGAAACAAGGATCATATCAACGGAATCGAATCGTATCTCTTTTCTTACTGTAGATCCTTCTTTATCTTTTATTTTGCTCTCTAATCGCTGCCCTTCATTAATAATTGGCTCCATTTTTTGGCCGATTAGTTCATCAATATCTTTTTCAAGTTTTTGTTTTTTATCTTCAAACTGAGCAATGATTTCATCGCGTTCATTCTTTATTTCATCAATACGGGTTTCAAGGACATTTAATTCCTCCTTGTAATTTTCGGTAACCCCTTCTTCTACCCTAACTATTGCCTTTTGTTTTGCATCTTCATCAACAAAAGTAACAATGTATTGGGCGAAATATAAAACACGGTCCAAGTTTCTGCGTGAAATATTGAGCAGCAATCCTAGATAGGAAGGAACACGTCTGGTATACCAGATATGAGCAACCGGCGAAGCTAAATCAATATGCCCCATCCTCTCTCTTCTAACAGAGGACCGTGTAACTTCCACGCCACACTTATCGCAAACAATTCCTTTATAGCGCGGATTTTTATATTTTCCACAATAGCATTGATAATCTCGAGTGGGGCCAAAAATTGCCTCACAAAATAAACCGTCTTTTTCCGGTCGTAATCGACGATAATTAATTGTTTCCGGTTTTAATACTTCTCCATAAGACCAAGAACGAATTATTTCTGGAGAAGCTAATCGAATTCGGAGAGCTACCAAGCTTTTTGTTTCCACCAAATATCCTCCTTAATATTAAAGGCAAATAACTTTATTTTTGTAGTATTTATATAAAATCAAACAATCTAAAATTATAGCATATATATAGATTTCTTATTTAAAAGATTATCAGACTACTTGAGGAAATTTCAAAGTAATTGTTGTCCCTCTACCCAGGTTACTTTCAATCAGAACATCACCATTTAAGATTTTCATAATATTCTTAGTAATTTCTATTTCATCCTTATATTGGTCAAAGCTTTTTTCATCTATCATTTTCTTAATATCCAGCTTAGAAATTCCTTTACCTGAATCCTTAATAGAAATGAAGAACGCATTTGGTTCACTGTAACTATTAATTTCTATAATACTTCCTATATGTGATTCTCTGATGGCATAATCAAGGATATTCAAAAGCGCATGGTTCAATAAGGAGGCGTCACTGAAGATCTTTTTTCTTTGTTTATCATAATCAGATTTAATTGCTATCTGCTTTTGTTCAGCCAATGGGGCTAAAGTGAAAATCGCATTTTCTATACAATCATCAACTGAAACCTCACTTATTTCAACGAAACCATCTTTTCTTAAGCGATCTATTGACATTAATTCTTTAATATTTATTTCAATTGCATCAATATTTCTACTCATGATGTTAAGAAATTCTTTTTGTTTTTCACTTAGATCCCCCAATGATAATATCAGTGCAGCTAATCCCTTTATTTCTATCATAGGCGTTCGTAGATAATGGGTAATTGTTGAAATTATTGTTGACAAGTATTTATTTAACGCTCGTTCTCTCGTTTTATCTATAAACCGATAGCAGATTACCCCTTCGGTGTCTAATGAATTAACTTCTATTTTAATAATCTCATATTCTTTATTATTATTACTAATCATTAATTTTTCTGAAGTTTTCAGTGAATGAAATAAGTCGTTAAAATCAATCTCTTGTGAGAAAAAAGACCCGTTTTCATCGCGAACAAGGTTGAATTCCTTTATGGCAGAAGGATTAGCATGCGTTATGATTTGTTGACTATTAATAATTAGAACTGGTTCTACGATCGAATCAAATATCCATCGCAGAGTGAAATTTTCTTGCGATGTGGAAATTGCAGAAAACAACACAGTAAGCCTTTTCTGATATACACAGACAACATAATTTATTTTCTCAATCTCTTTTTCAGAAAAAGCTCGATAATTCTCATCTCCTATCCAAATACATCCCACTTTAAGATCATTATGAATAAGCGGAAAGGCAATTATTGAACGGGGAAATTTTTTTCCTGGGTAGAACTTTATATTATGAATTTTAGACGTATCTTGTATAATTAAATGATTCTTTCCGCCCAATTGATCGCTAATTTGTTCATCCAGAAAACTATATTCGTTGCTTAATAACCCATAACCAATTGAGAAAGGTTGTAAGAAGAAATCTTCTTTCGAAAAAAATATTCTTATACTGCTGGTATCCTTAATTGAAACGGTTGAAAAAAACTCTCTAAAATATTCGCGGAAATTTTTACTGATCAAAACTCTCTCGAATGACCTGATTTTTTCCCTTTCCTCTAACAATAACGATTTTTTTTCTTCCAGAGAATCGTTTAATTCACTTATTAACCCCAAGAGCTCTGACCTTCGCAATTTATTTAATGATTTTTGCTCTTTCTTTTTTGCCTTTTTAATTTCTATTTGCTGATTCATCTTATATAAATCTTTTAAAGATATTTTCAATTCTCTATGATAAATAAAATCTCGTCAACAACCTTTAATAGATCTTTCCCATTTGTGTTAATGATAACCGCATCTTTTGCTGGTATTAATGGGGCAATTTTACGATTTGAATCTATCTCGTCCCGCATCTTGATATTTTTTATGACATCTTCAAGAATAATTTGCTTCCCTCTTTTCAACTCCTCATTATAGCGCCTGAGAGCTCTTTCTTCTACGGAAGCTTCCAGGAAGATCTTCAATTCTGCATTAGGCATTACGACCGTTCCTATATCTCTCCCTGCCATTACTATTTTTCCTCTTCCTCCAAATTTCCGCTGGTGTTCGGTTAGGGCATCCCTCACAAGTGGGTACCTTGATACTTGGCTAACATTTTCGTTTACTTCAGATTCTCTTAATTTCCGGGTTATATCTACTTTATTCACAAGCACATCATTAATCCTTCCATCCAATTTGGTCGGTGGTTTTATCTCGATATCAATTTGTTGGGCCAAATTGCTGATTGCCTCTTTATTGTCTATCTTTATTTTTCGATAAATCGCCACCCATGTAACTGCACGATACATAACACCTGTGTCAAGAAATAAATATCCTATTTTTTTTGAAAGTGTTAGCCCCACACTGGATTTTCCCGAAGCAGCTGGCCCATCAATTGCTATTACATTTGGTAATTTCAATATTCACATCTCCATTATCAATGTTTACTTAACTTTAACCCAAATATTGTTAAATGATTTGTGCATTTGTGATTTCCTAAATATCAGCCATGACCAATAATCATAAAACCAAAGGCTTTTAATTGGTTCAATGGACCATTTGGGGAAGGAATCAATAATAAATTCTTGACCATAATATTTTTCGTTTGTTTCTTCAATGAAATTTACTTGTGAAATCAGAATATCAAATTTCTCGTCAGGTTTCAAGTTCTTATTAAACAATTTCACATCATAGGCACGCAATCCCCATAAAATACCTGGATCCTGTACACCTAACAAACCGATTTTTATGACATCACTGGTGAACTCTTTTGTTTGCTTTTTGCTTTCTATCTGAGCTTGAATAATTTTCTCGTCAATAATATCTCCCGCCCATAATACTTCTGTATATAGTGAACCAGATAAACCGCTGGCTCGAAATGAAAACCCAATTTGAATAACAAATAAAAGGATAAAGGTTGCCTTCATCAAATTAAGAAAAGGTTGTTTTAATCTGTATTGGTAGGTAAAGAAAATAACCAACGCTGTAATTAATACAAAAATCGCGGTTAGTGAAGCCAATGTTTTGAATTGCGAAATTCCAGAAAATCCCTGGTATATAAAACTAGCAAAATTCATAGAGAAAGCGATCAACGATATTAGAAAAATCAATATCCTAATCAAATCGCTATTACTGCGTTTATTTCTTCGCTTAAAAATAATCTGTGTCATAAAAGATGTACAAATGAGCATTGGACCACTTATCCATAATAGATCGTGAAATTTTTGATATGGATTGATAATAATAAATAGTAGCGCAATAGTGATCCAAAGTATTAAGAAATATTCATGTTTGTTTCCTTTGTTTAACGAATTTATAAGCCAATATATAAACAACAATATAAAAAATGGCAAATAGGATATAAATACTAGTCCAAAAGCAAGCGGAGACTCTCCCATTTCATATCCGCTCGAAATATGTTTGAGATTATTTGTGAAATCAGAAAAAATTAATGAAATGTCAATTTTATATATGGCAATCACAAAAACCAATAACAATCCAAAACTTATATATTTTTGGAGTTGAAAGGCATTGTTTTTCTTCCACCACTCCTTTGACTCTTCGATAAAATTCCTTATATATTCTCCTTTCTTTACTTTCTCATATACCAAAAAAGCAACGCCTAAAATCATCGCAAGCATTACTCCACGCCCAGAGATTAAAAGCAAAATCAAATTCAGAATTCCCGTAAAAACATCTCGTTTCCAAATCGCTCCTAAAAAAAATACAAAAGCGAGAAAAGCAAAAATATTGCTACCTATTTGAATGGAATTCACGACCATAAAGGGGTCAATTGCAATAAAAAGGGACAGCATTAGTCCGTATTCTTTGTTTAGTTTATTTTCTAAATATAAAGGCAACAGGGTTAGAATGCTTCCCGCAATAATCGGCCATATTCTTGCGGCTAAATCATTATCGCTAAAAATGAAGAAACTCGATTTAATTAACAAAGATTCGATGATTGAAACCCCTTCAGGATAGGTTACTGCCCGGCCGGTCATTTTCAATAGTATTGATGCTTCATATGAATTTATCGGTAATTTTTGGGATGCGACAAAACGGAATGCGAATGCCGTGATAAATAAGAACACGTAAACTAAATGGATGTTTGTGATTCTATTTTTTCTTATGTTCTTCATAGCATTAATCATAGTAAATTATTTTTTATCAATATTCATAGATTACAACGCTTGAATTATTGAATATTACCGGCAAATTGGATATAAATTTCTCTTCTGAAATTTGATAAGTTTTTCTTTCTATATTTCCGATGTAAATATATCTGAGATTGTATTTATCTAATATATTCTTAGCGGTAACCCATTTATTTGTACTATATAACTCTTTAATATCGTATTCGCGAGATCCAATTTCTTTTCCACTCCCGCGCCACTGCAACTCATGTCCTGGCCATCCCAGCACAGTTTGCAACCCTGTAAATTTTGAGATCCTGCCATAATTAGAGTAGCTTCCACCAACTGCCTCAGAAATCACACCAAATGGAACAAGATTTAGATATCTTACTGCCTCAAACTCATCCGGGTTAGATATTTGTAAGTATTCGTTCCCGTTTAAAGTAAAGTCCCTGCCAGTTAAACCATTTATTCTCTCTATTACCGCAAGAAAAGGGTAAACGAGCCCAGAAACAACGCTGATTAATGATAATGCAGTAACAACTTTTTTAACAAGGGATTTCTTAATTTTACCAATTTGACTTATCGCATATGCCGCGCTAATTGAAAAGAGTATCCAGGATTGGTAATAAAATTTAAAAATAGTGTTCATTCGCCAACCAAATTGATCACGCAAATAAAATACTTCGGGGAACAGGATTAGAATTGCACCCAGGAAAATCATCAACCCTATGAAAGAGTCTTGTTTATTGATTAGTAATCGACTTTCCCTCTGTTCCGCTTCCTTTAGGAAGTAGATCCCTATTGAGATTACAACAGAAATCAAAGTGATCAAGACCAGAATATCTATCGGATCTGAGATTATTCTTTCTATGGTTCTAAAAATCAATTCTTTAGAGTTACTGGCCTCATAAGTTGAAATCAACACTTGATAACGCCGCATGCTCTGTTGGATAGAATTTTCATAATTTCTACCAAAACTATTTTGAAGATACCTATATAAATCAGGTATGGCTCCAACAAAAAATGGAACAATCATTGAAACTATCAAGCTGAAGAGATATCCTCCGAAAGCTATCAAAAAATTCCTTCTAACAAGGTTTTTAGGTAGATAAGCAAGAATCCGGAAAAATAAATCCGATAATACTATCATTATTAAAGGAAAGAACATTACGAGTAAATGAATACTTCGGGACTGAAAAATCAAACTGGGCAATATTCCGCCAGCCTGAGAAGAAAAACTTATCAGGAATGGTAAATAAAATATAGAGCAAATAAAAACCAAAGTAAAAAGCACCACAATGCTTTCCTTTAACATTTCTCCAATAGATTCTCTTTTTGGATAAATTGAGATAATAAATATTGCCCCTACCATTCCAAAGTAAACAGGAAAATCCCAGGTATTAAAAAATATTAAACTCCCCAGAGCCAATGCTAAAAACCAATTAAAACCTTTTCTCCAAAAAGCAGTCACATTTTTTATTAAACTAAATTTATTCTCGTTTTCCTCTAATAAATATGTATATCCAGAGATTATGCAAAGGAGTACAAAGGGAATGGCCAATACATGTGGATGAAGGTCTCCAAGCAGAAATGAAAAAAAAGGAAATTCATCAATAATTTCCCGGGATTGTCCTAGGATTGTATAATCCTGCAATACGCGTGAAGCCCGCCACCACCATGTTCCACCAATTCTTCCAACGTCCCAATTGAAAGGTATTGGTGGCGGTTGAGATAGTTCTTTGATGTCCAACCAACTCCAAAAACGCGAAACCATTTCACCCCCCTGATCTTGTTTCCATAAAAAACCGAGTGAATGAAGCAATTCAAGTAAACCTTCACCGTTGCTCAATAATAATAAAAACACAGGAGCAATAAAACTATAAAGAAGTGCGGAATTGACCTTCTTCCGAGGAAGTCTTTTTCTTCCCTGTTGTATTTTCCCAATTAATATATTGAAAAGAATTCCAAACGCCCCAACTGAAATGAGCGCAAACCAGAAAATAAGGGCTAAGTTAAACGCTATCCCAGAATCTGTCCCAATTATCTTTATGATAGCAGCAATGATCAAATATCCAAAATAATAATAGGATATGGAATACCCGGACAACCAGGGGTCATTAGGCGGAAATGTTTGAGACCTAAGGATTCCATTAATAAAACTAAGTTCCATAGGTTTTTCAGTACCGATAATTTCTGGGTTTGCCCCTCGCATCACCACCATAAAGAATAAGGAAATTAAAAACAACACTTCACTGAAAAGGATAATTTTAATATTTTCTTTAATCCAAGTGTATATTTCAGTCCAAATGTGTTTCTTATATAAGGAAATAATTGATGCTGATAGAATTACAATCAAAGCAAAAACAGCACCGAGCCTTGTATTTCCAATAATCCCGAAAGTATTACCAATCCAATACGCATAACCCCAAAATAATAATCCTGTAATTTTCGAAAATGAATAACCTTTCGTATAGAGATTTTTGAAAAGAGAAAAACAAATTGGGAAAGTTATCCACCCAATTATTTCAAATAATACCCACCATTTTAATAGGTCTCCCATTTAATATTGAACCACTTTAAATAGATTGGTATCTTCGGAGGAATAAATTAGATCAAAAAGTCCATTCTCGTTTAAGAAGAATTTGTCAATCCCTTCTTGAGGATAGATTATTTTTTCTAATTGCCCAACAACAATATAACCAATATTATATTTTTCAATTAGTTCTTTTGCTACTGCTATGTCAGCAACAGAATAGAATGTATTTATGTCTTTAACTCGTTTAAATACCCAATCAGAAGGATTTATTGCGCGTTGTTGACGTTGATGCCAATTCCATCCGATCACACCTGGTAATCCAGTGTAAATCGTGATTCTATTTCCCCAACGATATTCTGGAACATTAGCTTCTATTATTATTGGAGTGCCGTTTATATTATCCTGCATCCAACGAATCAGCTCATAATCCTGTCTTAAATCCATTACCTGATCGTTTTCAGTATAACTGGAATAACGCATGTATTCCATTCCGTCAAGTGTTATAGGAACTGCATCTGAGATTCTATCAGTAATCTTATCGGCGCTTGCAATAACCGGAAACAGGGTGACAGACATGGATAGCAATAAAATAATAGTAATCCAGCCTGAAATTGTATTCTTCCTTCCCCAATTCTTTATATTTTTAAAAAGCTGATATATGTACCATGAGGAACTTATAGCAAGGCAAGTCCACGCTTGCAAGTAGAATTTAAACACGGTATTCATTCTGCCAATATCGCCGGATAGAACCACAAGTTCAACCAGAAGTGTAAGTCCTAATCCTATACAAGTAAGAATTATTATAAACTTCTGTTTTTCGGAGCTTTCTTTCCTATATAACAAAAGACCTAATATTGAAATTGCTGGAATTACGAGGATACTAATTACTACACCTCTTATGACTAAAAAAGCTATTGCAGTTAGGAGGAGTATAAAACCACCAATAATGCCCTTCCAATAAGGATAAATTTTATTAAGAACAGATAACGGGGTGATTCTCATCCAATTATATACTTCATTCAATAACCAGCTGTAAATTATGAAAATAAAGTATCCCCAATGAGTCAAATATGCCCCTAAAAGTGTTTTTTCCCCAGTCCAAAAATCTATAGATGTATATCCCTGTCCATACCATTTTGAAAAAGGGTTGAAAAGATAATATGAGATTAATCCAAAACTTATTGCAGCCAGTATTCCTAAGATTATTGTTCTTTGCTGCATTGTAAGATTGGGAAATATACTCCTTGGTGGAATCGCATATTTTATAATAACATATAAAATACACCCACAAGCTAGCACTAAAAATACAGGGTAATCCCACGTATTGGTCGGCCTTAATGCGCCGATAATAATCCCCCCTATAAGTAATTTCAGCGATAATTCCCATTTTATTTTATATTTTACACGTTCATTAATTAATGAAATCATCCAACTTAAAGCGAGGAGCGTGATCGGGAGTGCAAACAAATGAGCATGAGGATCCCCATACAAAAAAGTGAAATAGGGAAATTCCGTGATAGGTTCACCAGAAATAGTTCGAGATGGTATCCAATACCAATCTCCAGGATAATAATTAAATTTCCTTTGTTTAATGAATATTTTTATGCCTTCAAAAAAAGATGCTATCGTGCTGAAATTTCGCTCATTGACATATGTACTTGCCATTTCAGACAATCGTTGAAATCCTTGAACGATCATTTTGATAGTTCCAAAGTTGCCGATTACAAGGACAAACGTTGCAGCGACTAAACCAGATAATATTTTCCTTTCTAAACGCTTTGATTCATTAAACTCGCCATGATTTTCTAATTCCCTTTCCAAGAGATTCCAACCAACGCAAAATGCAGCGGAAGCTGTGAAGCTGAAAAAACTCGGCAGTATCAGGTTATATGCAATTGATGGGATAATACCCAATAATTTAGTTGGAATTGCAGCAATAAGGAATCCCCAATAATAATAGTTTATATAACCGCCAGCGTACCACGGATCATAAGGCGGGTAACTAACGCTTTTGATTAATGCGTTGAAATAGGAAAAATCCATTGGCTTTTCCCCCCCCTTATAAGGATGCCAGAGATCTGGGTTTCCAATACGAATAAGCAAAAAGAAAACGAAAAAGATAAAAATAATAATTTCAATAAAGATAATGGATTTCAAATTGTTGGATAGTTCTTGGACTATCTCATTTTTCCCCAAAAAGAAAAGAAAGCCATTAATTACAAAGAGAATTAAAATACAAGAAAATATTGTCAAACGGGTAACTTGAATTCCAAATGAGCCTGCTATCCAAACTAAAAACGTCAGTATGATTAAACCAGCAACCCGTAAGATCGGCCATCCTTTTTTATCTAAACCCTTAAAAGCAATCCTAATGATAGGATATACCATCCAACCTAGAATTGTTATTCCTATATACCAAACTGAAACCGTTATTAACGGATATTCATTTTGAAGCGAATGATAATTAAATAGATTTGACCATGTGCCTGCGCTTTTCTGGAAATCCCATATTTCTTCCGGTAGATTTAAAACTCCCGGTCGGTTTTCAGCCTCTTGTGGAGAAACATTCAACACTTTATCAAAGTCCACAATTGAAAGTGTTCTAATCATGGATTCAAATGAAAAATCTTCCGATTTCTTAAAAATAAACACTTTGGGGTGGTCGTAAACCGTAAATGCTTCTTCAGCAAATTGTGTATTTATCTCTATTCCAAATATTTCTGGCTTTGATTGGAAGGTCTCGATTAATTCGTATCCCAAGGAGCCGGAGTAAATTCCAGGTTCCGCTTGTTTATAGCACTTTTGGACATCATTTATGTAACATCCGATGATTTCTTTATAAAACAATGTTGATAGCGGATATTTTTCAGGGATTTGAGTAACGCTGCCCCATTGCCTATTAGAGCTGAAAATAATATAATCTGCCTGGTCAAGTATTGAGATAAATCGCGATAATTTATCCGTGTTGTCATCCCAATATATCTGAAAATTTAAATCCGATTGATAAACTCCTGAAAAATTATCAAATGGATTCAATCCATACATAAACAATGGCAAAGTATCATCCCAATCTGTTTCCTTGGCAGTTTTACTACCATATAAAAAAACAGGTAATGATAAGCCTTGTTTTCCAATACTAATAGAAAGTTCATAAGCCCGATCAGGTTCTATAATTACCGGCTCTTCAAAGTCAACTGAAAAGTTCTGACCTCGGAAATCAATCCTTTCAGAAAATCGGTCGAACAATTTCCCCGTTGCCAGAATTTGCCCAGATGATGAGTCTTTAATATCCACGGTGAATGAAACCTCACTTTTTTCATTTATACCAGTTCGAACTCTAAAAAGATCTATTCCTAATAATTCCCCCCCTTCAATCGGTGTGAATGTATAAAGATATGGTTCTCCTACCAACATTGGTTTAGCAAATTCAAAAACCCGTTTATATAAATCTTTTCCCCCTATCTGATACATAACACTTATAGTTCCCGAGAATTGTAGTTTAGCTTCAGGCTGCTCAGACTGCATGGAATGTAAGGAAAAAATGTATTCCTTACCTTCTTCTAATAAAACTGATTTTTGTAGGTCGAATTGATAACTTTGACCTCTTGCATTACCATCCACTCGAAATGAATCATTAATTTCAATTTCTGTGAGGAGGTCATTATTTTCTTTTGCATAGATTGCAAATATAAGTTGCTGCACTTCTAATAACGAGTTATCAGCAACTATATGATCAAATGCGATCCCATAAATTGAAGTATCTATTTGGGGGATAAAATCAAATGATAATGTTTTTCCCGGGTTCAACTCATAATACTTGGGGTAAGGTATTGGCTGAGAAAATTCCCCATCATCGTTTATTATTCTCAGATTGATGGTCCCTTCTAAATTCCTATAAATCCACTCACTGGCTTCTATCCGTGTCATCGGTGCCTGATATATATTTAGAAATGCTAATGCCCCTGCTGTAACAGAAATTAGAATAATTAATACAAAAGCTATTTGTAAGAATTTCTTTAACCAAAATTTTTTAATCTTGTTTTTTGATATTGCAACAAGGACGTAATCAATGAACCAACCAGCGGTAACCGCCAATGTAGGATACACCAATAAAAAATAACGCATGGTAGGATTCCAGCGAATTGCCTGCCATAACAAATAAATAATATTCCATCCCGCTAACAATCCATAGCGTTTCCACCCCCCTTTGATAATCTTCCCTCCCATTATAAAAAGTCCAATAATGGAAAAAGCTCCAAATAACATTCCCATCCCCCAAATCACCAAATTTTTAATTGGAAATAAAATTGATCGTCTCGTCCATTGAAGAGATGGAGGGTAATTGCTTAATCCTGAGCTTAAAGCACTTAATTCCTTTAAATTATTTACCCATTTTGGATTCAGTGAAAAATTGAAAAATCCAGGACCAGAAAAAGCATATGGCTGGAATATTCTGAACACGATTAAGCTTAATACACCAGCAACGACTAAATTCCGCAGACGGATTTTCCATCTATTACCGGATAACTTGAAAGCAATATTAGTGTCAGACAATAATATAGCTGCTGGAAGAAGAACCGCAGCAACGGCAGCGTTGATCTTTGAGGCTGTGGCAAAACCTAATGCGACTGAAAAAAGCCCATAATAACCAATTCCCTTCCACTCTATGAAAATAATCTTCCACTTCGGTTCTTGTTGAGCCGCATAAAGGCGGGATCGTTCTAGGTGCATAACTCGCACAGCCGCAAAGAACACGAGCATAGTAAAGAATGTAGTGATGTTATCGACAATGAAGAAATGAGAAATCTGAATGGGTAAAGCCGCACAAGCATAGAATAATGCAGCAAATAAACTATTGCGATTTGAATTGAATAAATCCTTCGCAATAAAAAATATTAATAAGATCGTGCCTAGATCAAATATTCCCGAAAGATATCTTCCAACAATATGTATCTCAGAATAACCAGTTTGATTAAGAAATTCACCGATATACCGAACTAGAAATATCGGAAGTGTTCCATATACAAAAAATGGAAATGTCTGGTTACCATTTGCATCAATAACATTATGCGGATTGAGGGATGAGTTATTTGTATCGAAATATTCCCGCGCACTTTCAACGGGTTTAATAGCCGTCTCAACCATAGTAAGAAAGCGTTCATCTGGATGGAGATGGTAGTTTTCATCCCAATTTATTCCTACAAATCGGAAATATGCGCCACACGCTATAACCAGGATTAACCCAAAGAGTACGAGCCAGTTTTCTCTTATTTTCATATTGATCATATATACTCTGTGTTCGAATTAATCGAACCCTTTCACAGTATAAATGATGAATTCTCTTCCCAATATTCTTGAATAGAAGATGGATGCTTCGCCATCAGGAAAATATTTATCAAGTTCAGTTAAAGTTTCATTATCTTCAGGTTTGAAAATATACAATTTGTCATCTGAAATTTTCTCGGTATCCGATATATCATCTCTCCAAAGAGCGTAATCTTTTCCGGGATAACCAGCATTAAAACCCACTAAGCGCGTGTCTACCCAATGGGGATAGGGAATAACATATGCGAAGTCCGGGTTATTTCCAGATTGAATAAATTTTTTTATCACACTTCCTATTTCCGATGAGTTCCATGCATTCTTATCAAACTGCTCTTTATACTCATTGAAGACAATATGAAAATTATTCGCCATTGAGACTGAGACAATGATCAACCCCACAGTTCCAGCAATTATGCGCGAAATATTTTTTGGAAAATATTTAATAATTGCGTTAATGAAAATAAATAATCCAATACCGATAATAACAAAAACGGGTACCAACGCGCCCGCGCTTCTATTTAGTGAAGGATTTTCTCCCGGGTAAGCAAGAGATAAGATTGAAGGCATCATTAATACCGGAACAGATACTAACACAGACTCTGCCTCCCAGCTTCTTTCTTCCTTAATCTTACGAATCAGGTAAATCACGCCAACAAAGAAAAATCCGGCGCTTACGAAATCTAACGCAGGCCGATTTGGCACAGAATGTACCCATATATGACCATTTTTATAAAATGGCATGATAATAGAATCCCAAAAATTTTTAATGAATAGAGTAGCAGCCGGTTCATTGAAAGGCCGCTCTATTTGTGTAATCCGCGAAAGTGCTCGGTAACCGAAACTTTCCGGATGATCAAACCAATACCTGAAAAGTGGAAGAAAAATCGAGAAAGCGATCAATCCAACGATAACCAAACCAATAATCGTCTGAATACGATAATTGGAAGACTCTCTATTATATAGATACAAGAAAAAGATAATGACAACTAATACAGGTAAAATGCGGGAAGAACTGTATCCATGTAAACTCAATCCTAATGATAACCCGCTTAATATAAGTAAATTACTATCTCTTTCCCTTAAACCTTTAATCAATAAATAAAGAACAGAGGCAGTAAATAACGGGTATAAAGAATACCGCAGTCCCACTCGTGAAATCACATTAGGCCAATACCCGATACCTGCGAGTAAAAATGCAATAATCCCTCCCCACTTGTTCGACTGATCTTTCCCTATTAAGTATATAAACGGTAGTGTTATTAGCCCAAAAATAACTGTGCCTATCTTTAAACTTAAATAATTTAAATCCGTTCCTAATATTTTAATAATCATTGCAGTAAAATAGAATTGAATAGCTTCCCGCCCTGTATTTCGCATAAAATACACTGGAAAATTTCCTCTTATAACATCCATCACATCTAATAATTTTTCTGCGTGATCACTAAACATCTCGCTTGGAATTTCATTTAATTGAAAAATACGAAAAAATAAAATGGCAATACTGGCAAGAATTACCGGGATTATGAAAACAAGATTCTTATTCTGTTGTGATTTTTCTTTTAAATACACTTTTGGTTTCCAAACTGCAATGACCAAGAATATAATACCCGTGATCCATGTACTAAAATTTAACCAATTAAACTTATTACTTGAAAACAGAAAAAAAGAAGTAATTTGAAAAAGAATAGACAAAATTAGAAATAAATCCTTCTTCCCGAATTGAAAATTTTTTCTTGTGGGAGCTTTTTTTTGTTTGATTAATATTGGTTGCCGTGCTAAACCTGCCCACAAAAACAATGCGGAGAATAAATATAAGATAAGAGCCAATGCCACACGCAAGCGGCAGGGCTCGAGAAATGCTTGCGCAAGCAATGCCAATCCCGTACCTAATAAAATCTTTCCGTTTCTTTTTCTTTGCTTGAGATTATTCTCGCTGTGCTTAATATGTTGAACTTTTTCTCTTGATCCAATGCTAAGGAAATCATGAACATTTATAGTAGTCTCAGGATCGAATAGAGATTTTATATAATCTAAAATACTAGGCTCCTGCATCTTTACCTTTCTTTTTAGATATGAAAAATGTATAGGCTCCTTCAGGTGATTTTTGGTCCAATAAATAATGCTTTTTTAACCAAACAGATACAATCCATAAATTCCATTGAGAAGGAACTAGTATCCATTTCCCGAAGATTTTCTTACAAAACCAGGATGGAATTCCGAAAAGATGCCCCCACTCTAAGATTTTTAAAGATCTCTTTGGGAAATAATTCCAGGATTTGATTATTTCAAATCCTCCAGATCCTAACCGTTTTTCCCACTTAGATACGGGGTCCGGATGGTAATGACGCGAGATCTTATTAAAATTGTGCTGGTAATATCTTGCCCAATTTTTCAACCCCAACCAATTAAGGAATCTTCCTACCGAAAGGTTTTTTGTGAAATTATCATTTGGGACTGTTATTATAAAAATTCCGTTATCATTTAACGTTCTTTTAACCTCACTAAAAACAGGTTCAAGGATATCGATATGTTCAAGGACCGAATTGCTAAAAACAGTAGAAAAATAACCACTCTTGAAGGGTAAGTTATTACCCGATCCACATATATGAAATTTGCAGCCTTTTTTTTGTTTTGCATTTCGTAGTTCTAAGAATGCGGAGTCGATTCCAACATCGATAGAGCGAGGAAAAGATAGTGATGTAAAATTTCCATCACCGATACCCAGATCGAGTATGGGC
>SDBT01007096.1_pt1 | contig 18490 bp, 33 predicted proteins | sample 2277101 | NCBI WGS metagenome assembly SDBT01 (sample SAMN10404973, study PRJNA504765) | marine sediment metagenome | isolation source: marine sediment core GS10_PC15, 103 cmbsf | place: Arctic Ocean: Southern Knipovich Ridge | collected 2010
GGCTGACTACTTGCATACCAGCCTGTACCCGAACCCGGTTCCAAGCCAAGCCTTACTTTAGCGGTTAAGGGGGTAGCTCATTAGAACTCAAAAGAATGTAATACTAACAGCTGAGTTCTAGTGTGTGTATAGATGTACTCAGATACCGGCTTCTTTAATCGGAGTGTTTATTCACTAGAACTCAACTTTGAGTATTACTTCATTATCTGTACCTCTCTTTCACGGATACTACATGAGTGAGTAGAACTCTTTATACTACTGCTCTATAATTTGACATAACCCAGATTATCGAGTTCTACTCACTTTCGAGGAATGGTGAAGGATGCCATGAAACACCCTTTTTGGTACTCTCAAGGAGCTTTCTACTGCACAGCGAAACTTTACTACACCGAAACTGCTAATCGAAAGGAGGTAGTAGTTGCAATGCCTTGCAACTACACTTTTAGTTTTACACCATTCCTCGTTAGAGTAGTGTAAGGGTACGCAATATACAGTCCCGAAGGAGGTATACATATTGTACTCACCCTACACTACTCTAACCAGTTATGGTATTACACTCTGTTGAGTTCTAATGGTGTACTCGATACCGTTCCCGATACCGCACTCATTAGAACTCAAGAGAATGTAATACTGAAAGTCCAGTTTTCCAACCCCTTTATAGCTGGACTGGCCTGTCGGAGTTCACCGCGTCTTTAGTTCTAGTGGACTAAAACCACTTGAACCAACGTAAGGGGTACAGGCCATCTAATATGCGAAGCGACCCACGACACTAGAACTAACCGATTTGTGCTACTGTGATTCCGATTAGTTTCGCAGCTTGAGTATCTGTGATGACTGGTAGTTCTACTACAGCCTCAATAGCACGGTCAGGATGTTTAATCATAGCCAATGCCATTGTACTCAAGTCTGATTTAGGAGTATAACCTCTAAACTCAGTTCTAACCGCTTGGATTTCACCTTCCAAAGGTAGTATTAGAGTCCATCGGTCCTCCTCGGAATCTGTACCGTAATCTGGGTTAATACAGAAAACGGGGTAATGGGGATGTCCTTTTAAGAACTCACCCAATACAGCACCACTCGACTTTACCTGTGAACTAAGGTTTTTGGTTCTATCGGGGGTTTGTGGTTCTGCGACCGTGCTAGTTTTCTTAGCCATTTTAGTTCTCCTATGCTATGGCGAGTACCGGAGTAATCACCGAAGGATGGCCGCGTTCGCACATCAAGATTATCCCATAGATTTTTAAAGTACCCCATTACCAGAGACTTGAGTTCTTGTTGAGTTCTCGCATGGAGATCTTAAGAACCCAGTACTATATTGTACTCTGAGGAGTACTGGTACATTTTTGTACTGTGTACCCTGGCTAGTACCGTATTGTATACATTTTGTATGCAATCGTATACAAATTGCATACATTTGAGTACCCCACTACTTGAAACACTAATTAAAAAAAATTTCCCTAGACTACGTTTTAATTTGTAGTCTAGAGAAACTTTGTCAAGAAATAAAATATCGTGTAAATCTAATCTTGGTGCTAATTAGATTTTCCATTTATATAGAGTTTCTATTTAGTCTATTTTCTCCGTTAAATAAAATATTATCCTGTTCGGTAACAGCAACGATTTGAATATTGACTTTAAGCCAATTCGAGTTCTAATAGTCTATTGCCCAAACTGTTTCAAAGTGATAAATACATGCTACCATTTTATTGTTATATTCTCCATTATGGAATGTTTTATGATTTCTCCAATTAAGTCCTTCAATATAAGGTATATGCTCATAGGATTGATTTTCACAACCTTTTATAAAACAAGATTTATCTGTTTTTCTATGGTGGTCTGGAGGATGTAAATTATCTGTTTTAGTCATTATGATGCTCCATTATAAAAAGGAGCACAATCATATGACCATGTTTTATCATAGTATAAAGTTACAGCTCCACCATCAGGGGCCATAAAAGAAACACTTTTAATAGAATTAACATTAGGTAAATGAGGTAGAAAAGATAGCTGGTTATTATGAGATGAAAATTCACTCCAAGAGTCATAACCATCTGTTCTAAAATGACATATACATTCACAACCATCATTTGCACAAAGATCAGCACAATATTCTGAATGGGATAATGTCATTTTATGTACTTCTCACTATATTATATACTTCAAAACACATCCAATCACTATCTATACCATCACCAGTAGTAGTAACTATATCAAATTTAATGTCTCTAATATTTTCTAATCCTTTAATTCTCTTTAGAGCACCCCATTCTGATTCTCCCCAAGACATAAAAAGTTTAGAAACAGGTCTACCATCATAATCTATACCGATTGCAACAATAGAATACCACATTATACTAAATTCTCATTTCTGATGACAAGATTTTCACCAATCTTAGCTCTACGAGCTTTTACATTATCTATAGTATGTACAACAGTATTGCCTCTATGAAAACTTCTAAGTTGTTTACCACAATACTGTACAGCTAATGTAACAGTAGGGGCAATAACAAACATCTTATTAAGTTTAGTAAGAGAGATGTTTTCTCTGGTTTCTAATTTATACTCTAACTCCACTACCCAAATATAGTTTTTTATCTCCGAGAAACTAATCATGACTGAATTCCAAATGTTATAAAATAAGCCCATAGATACATTACTACTGCTATAATACCACCTGCTACAAATATTATTTCTAACCATATAAGAGGGACAGGAGGTAGCATCATATAATACATTAACCAACCAATTAATACAGCTGAAATACTTGCGACTATTACACTCTTAATCATTCTAATAATCAAGACTATCAGCCCTTCTTGCTACAAAATTACGAACTTCATATTTGTTAATTCTATGTACCTGTCTTTCTGCATCCACTACTTTATAAAATGCACCAGTAATTCCTCTATCTATTTGTTTCATTAATCCTGTATGAGATACCTTTGATAATGTTAGCTGTAAAGGTATTGATTTAGGACTCTTCCATAGACATCTTACAATAAAATTCTCACTGTCGTATTGTGAATTCACCTAGTCTCCTTCTTATATTATCTACACTAAACCCGAAGTATTTTCTCCATCCAATATACACTACTGGAACTTCTATTGGAGCTTCTTTTTTAGCCACTACCTTTTTACTCTTATTTAGAGGTGGTAGTCTATGCTTAGGAGTTCTAGGATCAACAGTATAAGTGTCAAGAGTATAATTATAAGGACTATACTTACCTACTGGGCCTCTAGATTTTTTCCACCCTGCCCTCTTAAATAAAGCAGTTAGTTTGGCATTGTCTGATCTAGCAATATATAATACTAGAGCATCATGATTAAACATATCTAGCATCATCCTAAGATATTTTACCTTCATTACAACAGTAGGTTGTTTACCAGCTATACCCTTAATAAAAGTTAGCCTACTAAAAAGATGCCCTGAACAACAACCATCTAAACCACTATAATGAACAGAAGCTATTGTCATTTTTTTACTACTGCCGGGATATTTATAACCGTATTGCTTTGCATAATCTTTAGCATATTTTATTTGAGCTTTATCAGGAGGGCCAGTAATGGTAAGCCTTTTATTAGCCATAGAAATTGTATATTCTCCTACGTTAACTGATCTCTGTGGAGGATACATTATTTATATCCATACTTAGGACGATGTTTTCTAACTTCTTTACGATATTTAAAACGACTGTATCTGTATTTAAACTTTGGTATAATATTCTCTTTAAATAAGATAACTACTATTCCATAACCTATCATACCAATAGAAGTAAGTACAACAATTGGTAGCCAAAAGACTATAAACCAAGGCCACAAAGGATAATCTCTAAAATCTATTGTTACATCCCAATCATTATGGATTGAAAAAACAGCCCATGCAACACCAAACACAAGATAAAATAAAATATATCCTACCCATTCAGGAACAATAAATTCAACCACCACTACCTCCCTGTGCAATATCATCAGCAATTTCTTTTATTGTTTCCTTATCCATAACAGTTGCAACAATAGTTTGTTCAGTAATCTTAGGCTCTTCTTCAACTACTGGTTTAACTGGTGTAACAATTGATGTTACTTTACCACCTCTAGTAGTAACAATAGGTTTTTTACTACTACCATTACTATTAGCATCTTGTTCTGGTGGTGGTAATAGCTTCAATTCTTCTACATCTACAATTTTATCACCGTTATAAGCTCCATCCTCTAAAAAGTGTGCTAATTCTTGTGCATCCTCAAAACCATAAAATCTAAAATGCGACATAAACGGGAAAGCCATTTGCGTATTCCTTTCGTTAGTATTTCCGTCATCTACCTCGAATTTACTGAGCAAATACAATGCTACAAAGATAAATATTAGTATAAACATGATATTTTCGGGCCGAGAAGTCACCGAGAATCCTCCGAGATTAATGGGTAACGATGTTTTTGTTTAAATCACCTACATCGTCATATAACAGAAATGTACCATGAATAGAACAAATAGGGATAAGTAGGATACTATCAGGCCTTACTCTACCCCATATAATATGATCTTGTAGATCACTGGTAATCAACTCATCACTACTGTAAATAATTTTACACTTCGCCGTATTACAAGACCATACTGCGGAACGAGTTCCATAATCTTTCGTTAATTTACCTTGTGTCATTAGCATAAGTTTACCTTACAGGCAATATTAAAAGTCTCCTCACAAATCCATCTCGACATTTAGTCCCACAATAAAGTCTACTTCTAAATCTACTCCCGTATGTATAAAATCCTCGAAGGTTTTTTCAAGAGTAACATACGGTGCTAGGTCAAATAATTTTACAATATCCTCAAGTGTACAATCTGATAGTATTAGATATTCTCCATAATCATCAGTTTCTAATACTCTAGGATTGCCTCCTAATTTTATATCTATAACAGCGTCAACTTCTGTATCCATCATTAACTCAATAGGAACAGCAATAGTAATTGTAGTATTTTTAACCATCTGTGTCATCATCACCCTCCGGGAAAACAAAATTACCAGTGGTAGCAGTAGTAGGAACAAATTGACCAGCAACATTAGCAACATTAGCACCTCTAGTTTGTCGCTCTAAATTATCTTCACGTCTCTCTAGATCATCACGTAAACGATCTCTACCCGTTCTAAGACCCAGAGGAGGAGGAGAATTTTTCACATCAAAAGGAATATCATGAGGCTTATTATCTTTTCCTGCTTCTAATCTAGCTTTAATTTCTTCCATATCAGGCTCAAACAAATTATCTACATAGCTATCTATGTGCATTAGATAACTAAACATTAAACCATCTTTTGGATGCCCACCAAATTCTGGATGACTTTGTATACCTCTAAATTTTCCATGAGAAGATTCAATTCCCTCAATAATATAACGACTACTTTTAGAGACCCCAAAAGTAAGAGATACTCCCATATGATTTCCTAAAGTATTAACGGCTTGATGGTGCATACTAGAAACTATGAAAGGATTATGTCCAACAAATCTAGAGATCAGGTGCCCCTGCTTTTTTCTAGGAGGGGGGTCTCCATATTTGCTAGAAAATTTATAGGATGATCTATACAGAGGTCTTTTTAGTCTAACTTTATGACCTCCCTTATGAGCCGCTAAATTTCTTTCAGTAACTACACCTGATCTAGTAATATCTTGGTACAGGGAGCCTCCAAAATATACATTAATTAGTTGATGGCCTCTACATATACCAGACAATCTTCTATCTCTATGAACCATATATTGTAGAAGTTTCATTTCAGCTGTATCTCTAGCATCACTAAAACTACTGTACTTATTCTTTTGCCCATAATGTGTAGGATTAATATCTTCCCCACCGTCTAGAATTAGTATCTCAGGAGTCTTACTATCTTTAGGTAAATTATTTTCGTCCAATCGTACAGGCTCATATCTAACATCTAAATTTTCAGATTTGAGGAATGTATTTAACTTTTCAATACCGCTTATAATAGAGCTTCCAAAAGGGGCTCCTATCCAAATACCTACGGTTATTATTTTATCGCTCATTTTATATATTTCTCGAAGGATTTGAGGGTTGTATATTTACTGTAATTTCCAACCAGCTTTGGATCAAAATTATTAGTAAAACCAGCAAGTCTATTTATCCCACCATCTTGATACAGAACATTCTGCATGGTAGCTTTTAGATTCATTCTAGACAAAAGACTTATAGGGCCATTTGGTAAATCTGCTCCTGCTCCCACATAATTATCTATAGCAAAAATTTGATTATCATTTCCAGCAGGAGTTAAGAATAATGCCAACCACAAGAATAAGCTATGAGTGTTAAGATTTTTCATACCGTTTCCTAAAATATTCCTTTTGAATCTGTTAAGGACTCCTGTAAGGTTGTCATAATTATTTCTAGTATTAAGAATATAATGCTGACCATCCCTTAAAAGCCACGTTAACATAGCAGGAGAAGTTAATGCATCCCCAGTATAAGTATCTAATGTAGGAAATACAATTTTTCCATTCTCTCCTTTAAATTCTACTTTAATACCAGTATCTACAAGAGCATTACGTCCATCTCGTTTATGCACAAAATCTTTAATAAAATTTGTTAGTGTAGTTTCAGTAAACCTAGTTGCAAATACTCCTTCCAACAAGGTTAAATATACCCTATCATAATCATTACCGAGTCTATGAGCAAATTGTCTAGCAAGTTCTAGCACTAAAGCTTCTCGACAAGTTAGTCCTCTATCATCGGCACGTAAGTTAGCTACCATTCCTTTATGAAAAAATAAAGGTATAGTAGTTTCTGGAAGTCTTAATAACATTTTACCCGTTGGAACAGTTACTGCTAAACCTTTTCTCATTTTACCCATAAGAAAAGATACATAAACTTTCAAAGATTTATTAGAATCTGCTAATCCCTGATCGCTCAAGGATAAAATTTTCATCCGCATTTAAAGTGTTCTCCTCATTAGATTGTACTCGTCAACAATAGCTTGTGTAATTGTTGTACAGTTATTATCGCTAACAGTAGCCAAGGCTGTTCTAAAGTATTCTGGAAAAGTAAATAAAATTTTAATAGCCTCAATATCTCCACTTATACAATCCCATAAAGGTATATATCTTATTGTCCTATTCTTTTTTAGACTAATCAAAAAATTAGCTACGCCACTATCATAAAACTTATCGGGATTGATGTCATACCTTCTATTCTCTATAGACACATTAAAATTATCCGCAAAAGAAGTGAAGAAATGTTGATCTGGTTTAATAATATTAAAATCCATAGTTTTCAAAAAAGCCATCGTATAAAGAAATAGTCTCTCCTCAACATCGTCCCAAAAATTATCGTAGTGCAAAGTAAAAGTTATCAGATAGCTGTTTATAGTATCCTCATTTACCAACTCATACTTTACATCATAAATTTTTGGAAATATGTCCATAAGCAACACACCAAAAGTTTGTTCTGGTATAGGAGACTCTAGAACATAACAGAATTGTTTTTTATTCTGAAACGGGTAGGAATTGAACCACTTAAATCTTTGAATAGTTTTTTCACTATCTCCATAATAAACATAATCATCTAATTTTCCGTAAATTACACTACCCATCTCAAGCTACTAGAGGCACAAATTCAGCGGCCTGATCGTAAGAAATGTATTTCATATTTTTAAGAGCTTCAAAAACAATGATTGTAGTATCTTGACATGCCTTCTGATTAAATCCTGAAATATCATTAGGTACATTTCTATGCCATCCTGCTTCTAAAATTTTACTAGCATCTGCTGGATGCTGAGTTAGATTAAACACACTATTCATTAATGTTAGAAGGAGATTTGCAGAATTTTTATCTCGTATCCAAAAATTACTAGGAGTTCTATATTCAATACCCTTTACCCCATCTGCATAATTTTGTAACCTAATCTTTCCGGGTTGCCCATAAAATTGTAATCTCTTAATTTCCTCTTCTACCATAACATCATCCCTATTAATAGCTACAGAAGTATTACCTACAATAATATCTAACATTCGTGTAGTGTAATAATATGTATTCTCAAAAAGCTCATTATCATCTACAGGTGCTTGCATGTGAATATGACCACCACCAAATCTTTCAGGTACTTCATCAGCAGCAATTTCTGGAGAATATTCACCGCTATAAATATCAAGGTCTGGATCACAGCCAAACATTACACAAGTTCTAAATTCCTCACCACGACCTTCCCAAAACTTTGCAGTATCAAATTGTACTGTGGGAGAAACTTTAATTCCTAGACCAAAAGTATCACTAGCAAACTTTTTAGCTCCATCTAATGCTCTAGAAATACGATCATAAAGAGTATCAAGATCATTAGACGGCAATACATTAATTTCTGTAGCGGCTCCATCTTCAATAATTTTCCAATCATCTTCTTGCACAAGAGTTATTTCATCTATAAATTCAAAACCATGATCCTCTCGCAAAGATGCTGGAGGAACACAAGATAAATGTTCATCTACTATAAAAACTTCTGGATCGGTGCCAAAGTTAGTGTCAAACATTATTCGACTGGATCTCCGTTCTCATCTAGCTCAAACTCTTCTTCAGGAATAATTCTAACATTAAGATCAGGCATTGCAGGAACATCTACCTGTTCAAATATTGGTGCTTCAATTGGTGCATTAAATTGTTGTGGTTGCTGCTCTTCAGCATTTCTAGGATCATTTCTATCTATTATATTACCCACAGCATTTACAAAAAATCTATCTACTTCTTCTATTTCCATTTCAGCAGGAATATCTACACCAGCATCAGCGAGAGCTTCTCTTGCTCTAGTTTCTCTCCTTACTTTAGAAGGCCCTCTTTTACCAAATATCTTAAAGAATTCTAAAGACTTATTTTTATTCAGACATCCTTTACAAATAATTAAAGACGATCCAATTTCTTTTAAAGTTTTGTATTCATAAAGTCCTCCACAATCATCACAACGAAAGCGTGAATTTTTTAGATCAGTGTCTGTCTTACAGCTATCACAGAAAAATGTCTGATTTTTTTCAACCTCTACAAATGCATCAACATTTCTAGATTTTATAATATGGTGATTAATTAGAGTTATCATGTCGGGCTTATAATCAAACTCAGAGGAAAGCTCTAAATTCACTGTATGATTTATAAGCAATGTACTATTACACTTTTTACAATATAATCTCATATACCTACTCCTCTCTCAAGATTTTTAATAACATGAATTGATAACACGGGGATACCAAATTCTTCCTTAAAGAATTTTCCAAGCTTCATTGAAAGTCCAGTAGGAATTTCTTTACCTTTAACTATAACTTCTATACTGTTCCTAGTAACTGGTGATATAGATGTGGGGCCTTTATAATAAACCTCATGTACCTCATCATAACTAAAAACTTCTCTATCATTTTTATCTAGGATAACTTGTCCAGGAGCGAATGAAATACAACATCCTAAAGGAAATCTATCCCGATATTTTACAAAGACCGGCCATGTAACTGTTTCATAGCCTTCATAACTATCTTTATCTACTTTCGTAAGAACATTTTTTCCTGCAAAAAATCCTCCAGCAGTATGAGTGACTTTTAGGTCTTTCTTCTCATTTTTTAGAAAGTTTATGAAAGGTTTTAATTGTTTTGTAGTCAGACCATTTGATAAATCATTCTTGGCTAACTCTTGTATATTAACACTAAAATAAGCCTCTCTGGGTAGAGTTTCTTTTTCTAGATTAATAATAGCATGTTTATCATTTCCAAACATAGACAATAATAATTTAAATCCCTGTTCTGTTACAGGTTTTGCATTATCAGCATCATCTCCAACAACTAATCCAGGAAATTTACCCTCAAACCAATCACCCATAAAAGGTATAAAAGCTTTAGCTATGCCAGTTTGAGCTATGTGTCTAATTTCATCATTATCTTTTAAGATAAGAAATTGATCCATACCAATTTTTCCTGCATTGGTGCTACGAGCTACCAAAAAATCTAAAGAAGCTTCTATTTTTTCTGCATGAGCTTCTGGATCAATAAGTTTTCCATTTATAATTATTACATTACTGTCTCTAAGAAAAACATTAATAACAGGTTTATCTGTTACTGACTCTGGTAAAAGTAGATTTCCAAGATCAATAATTTCCTCATCTGGTATATTAGCTGCTAATTTTTGATCAGATGTAAAATCTTTATTTTCCCAGAAATCAAGACTATCGTTTTGATAAGGTGATAATACTAATTTATTATGGATTTCTGGAATTTTAATAAAATGATAGGGCTCCTCCAAAAACATTATTCCCTGAGCAATTGATGATAATGCCCTAGCATCAAAAGAAGTATGGTGTTCTTTTCTAACAATTTCTGTTTTACCTAGTTGGTATCGGGCCATGAAATATATTTCCTTCCTTTAGATGTAATTTCTATATTGCCTTTTTCTAGTAGATATGGCTCAATCTCTTTGGCAATAGTATTTTTATCAATTCTAAGAGTTCTAGAAATATTATCTAAACTACTAGAGTTTCTTTCCTTTAGAAATTTCAAATATCTAAAGTCCTCAGCAGAGTATCCAAAATCATATATGCCAATTTTGTTTAAAACAAAACGCACATTTTCAGCACTAGGGTCTTGACCATAGTAATCTAACATGCGTTTTATTCTGTCATATCTTTGTTTAGCTATTCTAGGGCTTCCCCTAGAAGCTTCTGCTATTAAAAGATATGCCTCGTGGCTAGATAATTTAAATCTCCGGCCTTTGGCATAATTTTTTACAATGGTAGTTAAATGCTGCACAGAATAAGGCTCAAAAGTAAATCTAATACATCTTGTAAGAAAAGGCTCAGGAGTTTCACCGTACTCTGTAGTACAAAAAAGATAACTTTGATCTCCATCATCTAAATTAGGATAAAGATTTTCAAAGTTTTTAAATTCATGAATTTCGTCTATTATATTTACATCAAATTTAGATAAGGCATTCCAATTAATATCTCCTTTTACTGGAATCTGGATACTTTGTCTTTTTCCTGATTTTTGAGCCACTAATTTTGCGAGTGTAGTTTTTCCGCATCCCGCTGGCCCTTGGAACAGTACGTTTTGGTTTTCTCCGTTTTTTATTCCTCGTATAAGGGGATTTATTTCGTGCATAATTTTGCTCTGATTTATAAACTTCATATGCTTGTAACCTCTCTGACAAATTCTCCTTTAACAAATCAGTGTATAGTTTCAGCGAGGGGCCATTTAAGCTTGGGGCAGAATTAACTTCCCAAACTATCCATCTATTTAATCCATGATCTTTTGACGACCATGCCATATCAATTCCGCAAAATTGAGAATCTAAAACTTCTGCTGTTTCTAGAGCAGTTTTTACCATAGATTTAGCACACAAAACTTCATCTAAGCTAGAGAGTCTATATTGCCACCCAAAAGCAGATGTTCTAATTATTTCATGAGCATCATCATTAACAGGATATTTACGCATAACTTTTACTATATTTCCAAATGCAACATGTACTCTATATTCTCGTAATGTAGGATAATATGGAACAATATACTCTGCATTTCTAGAAATATCATTAAGACTATTACAAACTATTATATCTTTTCCTGCCATATGAGTACGACTTCTAACTAAACATGGAAATTTTATATCCTCTGGAATCTCATTTAATCTGTAATAACGAGGCGAAAGAACTTCTGTATCATCTAGATATTCCCAAAGCCTATGTTTTGCAGACATTCTTAAGATTGATCTCCTAGAATTAGTGCTAGTATCTTTACTTATTCTAGAAGATTTTTGTGCATTTCCATATCGAATTAATACTTCACTATTATATTCAATTTGTGTGGCGTCTGAATGAAATTTTATTTCAAGAGCTTTAGCTATTTTTTTCCCAGTTAAAATTCCCGCTTCTGATGCTAGAAGATACATGTTTAATCTCTCCTCCAGATTGCATAAACCAAGGGAATATCAAACCAGTTCTATTATAGAGGTCTAAAGAGTTACCCTCTGGAAAAGTGTAATAATATGCAGTACTAATCCTTTGCCATTTTGCTAATTTCTTTCCTACACGTTTTCCATATTCACCCGCTATAAGTTCTAGCGTATCGAGGAAAGGTTCAATATGATCTTTTGTAGCAAATAGCATTGGAATATTGAATAACATTTGAAAGATTAGATTCATTTCAGTATAACCTAGTCTCATTGTAAATGCTAAGTTAGAGATTTTATCTATCATAGTATCCATACCAACGGAATTATGAAATCTACCATGACCATATCCCATATGTAAACCATAATCATGATCATCATTATAAGGCCCAATATTTGGATGTACTCTAGTAACAGAAGATATAGTATTATTTTCTTCGATACTTTCCCTAGTCTTTTTCAACACTCCGGTTTTTGTATCGAAGATATAAATACTTTCCTCGTCTAATATTTTTGGTTCTTCTATCTTAAGAGAAGTTCCTCTAAAAGCTCTCCAGTACATAGGAACAGAGGATAGCTTTAAATTATCGTCAGAAGTATTTATGACTGTAGCCAAGACTCTATTTCTACCATCTTTAAAAGTAGTAGAATATAAATCAGCAGTTTTACCTCTAGCAACAAAAATCTTTGTGGGTTGTTGCATATCTACAATTAAGAAAGCAAATTTTCCAGTAAATTCTTTCATTGCCTTTGAAATGTGGGAAGGCTTTAGATTTTTGCCTTTAACTATACTAGCCAAATGTTGAGTAAACCAAAGACTATCAATATGATCTTCAATTTCTAATTTTTCATTCTTAGTGGATAAAGTACCATTGTGCATTAGAATAATATTATCTACTTGAAATGGATGAGTATTTTCTATGTTCACCAAGTCTTTGAATTTATAACTAGCTGATCTAACATGAGAGACTATAGTAGTTTTTTTATCATCTTCTATAAATTCTTCTAATCTGGGAATATATCGCTCATCAAAAACTGCCTCAATCCCACTAGTAGTAGTTCTCCACATCATTTTAGGCACTACAAAATAACCATGACCATCTTTATTACCATCACTAGCATTATTCATTGTTAAATTAGGAAGTAAAACTTTACAAAGGTCTGTCCTACCGTGTATTAGTGTTAATTGGCACATAGTTTATCCTCTCTGTATTCCGGGAAAAATTGTTTCTTGTGTATTTTCAAAAGTGTGTACATCAAAGAATTTAGCTTTTCTAATATATTTTAAGTTTTCATCTCTTAAAACTTTTGGAGCTATTTCCATAGTCTCATTATTACTAAAAGTCAACGCTCTACCAGTTAAATGCGAGAAAACTCTATCATTGACATAGTTTGGATATTTAGAGGAGTCCCAAATTCTAGATAAAGTATCTGCGACATATTTATCTTTTATTTCCAAAAATTCGATAACATCATTAAAATAATCTCTATCATTTTCTTTATTAGGTGGATTAGATATACCTACAATACGCCCTCCAGTAAGCTTTTTAACTTCTGCATTAGAGAGTCTATAAGCAGTAGATACAAATGCTTTGCAAAGTTCTACTAAAGAATACAAATAATCCCATCTTAGAGTCTTATTAAAAACACGAAATTCTAAATGGGCATTTGGTGCTCTCATGTTATAAAAATTAATCCACATATATCTGCTAGGATGGTATCTGCCCTCAGCGTTGTAAATATCTCCACATTTAATAAAGAATTCTAGAGTGCTAGTAGATGTTAAAACATCTGCAAAATCTAGTAATGGTCTATATTGACCATTTCCATCTTTAACTGCGGGAGGGCCTAAAGCTGTAATAGGACGATAATAAATAAAATCCATATTTTCCCCCCTATGAGGTTTACCTACAGCTCCAAGTTTAAAGAAGGCCGCTTCAAAAAATCCTGCTAATACCCAGAGCCGTTTCAATATATTTAAAGTAAAACGATTACCCTGACTACTATCTCGATCCATGTTAATATGGATATGAATACTACCACGCTTAGAATTTTCTCGTTCTCCAAATTGTTTTAGTATTCCAAAAATATCATCGAATGGCAAAATCCAGTTTTTAATAGATGTGTTAATAATTGGAGTTACAAGTTCTCCTCCTATTGTAGCCTTAGTTATTAAGCTTCTATTTAATACAGAATTAATAGTGCGTCCAGATATAGGCTTATCATCTAAGGCAAATAATTCAGACGGTGATTCTACCGACGCATCATGTGTAATAGTAATTTCACGATTTTTAATTATCTCGTAAAGTTCGGGTATTTTTTTTGAGATAACGTCGGTGTACTCAATTTCTATGCCTACTTGTTCCCAAGGTTTACTTGACATAAGTTTTCCCACCTCAAAAATAGTCCTACCCCAAAAACTCTAAAAACACTAATTGTCAATGCCATTATTTGTAACTCTTCCTGACAAATGTGGATCATTCTTCCTCCATATCATCTAATATAGCTTCGTGAAGATCATAAAAAGAACTATTCTTCATTCCCACTACATTTCCTGTGTCTTTATAAAATAATGCAAATTCATTATCATCGCTATTACGAAATTCGTACTCTCTATCTTCCGGTATATATTTATGTTTCAAAAGATATTTTATTGCGCTTTCGTTGCTTGAGAATACTCCTAAATAATATGGCCCTTCCCACAAATCAGATTGTTGTAAAACATATATCTTATCTGTCATGTAGGAATTATTCCTAGCCAATTTAGAATTACTAATGCTACCCACACTTCTATAACCCTTGCCAAAAAATTACCAGAAAAGACTACAAATCTATCACCCAAAGTTTGTTTCTGTGTTACATTCATTATCTTTGTACCTTTCTTTTACCACGATGCTTGTTTAGGATATCTTAATTCTTCATTACATTGTGGACAATATTTAAGTCCATGTTCATTGAACGTAAATTTACATTTACCACATTCTACAATACAACCACCATTTTTATCATCACATACAAACCACATATGATGTATATTTCCTCCAACATCTACTTGTGGCCTCATCCGCCATCAGTACTATCGAGAAAAAATTCTCCATTTTCCAATAGAACAATAGCCCAACCTGTAAATTGTATAGTAATTTTATCATTCTCTATATAAATAAAGTTTTCAGATTTAATAATAAGTGGTGGATCATCTCTAATAAAAATTTCTTTTGGTAAAGCCGCTTTAACTTCACTAAAACTACTCATGTCACATTTCTCATTTCTTTTAAGCATGTATCACAAAGTCTAATTTCAGTATTATTAGGGGAAGTAAGTTTAGTCACCTTTCTAATTCCCTTACCATTACAACCCATACAACTACCTGCTTCTATTACAGCTGTTCTTCTAACACTGGGTCTTTCATTTACTACTTCTATATTTCCATCAGAACCTTCTCGCCACATTTTATCCTCCTTTAACTAATGCAGCTATAATTATAGCTACTAAAAATATATAAACAGGTATATGTTCTTTAGTTTCTGGTCTCATTTACAGCTCCTAATCTATAATTACTCTACGAATTCTAGTGTCCCAATGTGTTATGCTACTATTCCTTTAAATAAAAATTGCCATCGGATATTTTTAATCCAATGGCGTTAAGAATTATATTTCGGTTAATTCTATTTATAGTGATAAATAAAATATTAGTCGGGTCTAGGTTGATTCCGACAACCGTATTTTACCACTCTCTGTGGAGTACCCAACATTTGGGTTTTTGTGTGGGTACTTGGTACTAATATGTACTCTCAGGAGTTCTGGTACATTATCTGATCTGGTACCCTGCTACTTGCTCCCTTAGTTCTTTATTATTTCTGCGTAAAGTCTTACGTGACGATTCTAGTCGAGTAATCTGTTCAGCTTGACGTTCCACTTTTAACTCTAATCTCTCTTTTTGTGCTAGTAATAATTTATAATCAAATTCCCACATAGCAATGTCTGTTTCCATATCTAATATAAGACTACCTGAACCTGGTGCCATAGTAGTACTCCTCTGATTGTGTGTCCCCTACCTGACTGATCTCGGTAACAGGAACTTTCTGCTTGTTGACTTTAATAGGTTTTCTCTCTAATTTCTTCCAACGTAGATTCATATTCTGAAAGTCTTTCTAGAATCTCTAGTATTACAGTAGGTAAATATTGAATATCAAAGCACACAACATCGTCAGGTGCGTCTGAACCATTGATTAGGTCCATAATATTCTGCAATACTTCTTCAGATTCATCAATAGGTATCATAATTCTACTCTCCATTTCTAGTAGTTTTGATTCGGATAGGTTCACTGTGCCTTCCATTTCACTCTCCTGTAATGGCCTCACTTGCCCGTAGATTTTAAGGCCGGTTTTTATACTTTTACAATGTAGACCTTAATGCCTTTCTTTTTAGCTATATCTATACTCATTTTTGTGCCTCTGCTCTCTCCATCCCAAAACGCTACCAGAGCTTATGCCATCTCTACTATAGTTTTATTCCTAAGAAATCCCGCCTTCCTTCCATAACGTTTCCAATTAGGCAAGAATTTTACGATCTCCATATCATTTTCATTAGCGTATCGTTCTGCTAAAGTGTCTGCTCCCTTCGCACCACCACTTACAAGAATGTCTGTAGACACAGTAAATCTATCTAATACCTCTTCAACCAAGGAATAATTAGTAAAGCTTCTGCTACCTACTACTGCTATTACCATCGTAGCACCGTCGCTCCCCATGTCCATCCTGCCCCTACTGCGGCCATCACTACAATATCTCCACGCTTTAGTGTACCTAACTTCCACGTTTCATCTAGCATGATAGGCACGCTACCAGCAGATGTGTTGGCATATATGTCCATGTTAGTCATCACCTTCTCGAAAGGTATGCCCACTTCCTCTGCCATGTCCTCTAGTATGTGTATGCTTGGCTGGTGGGGTACCACGAAGTCCACATCGTCTGGTGACAAATCTGCTTGCTCTAGCACTTCGTTTATAACTTTAGGTAGCACTATGGACGCTGTTCTATACACAGCCTTGTTATCCATAGTAAAGTAATGACCGTGATAGATTGTGAAGGCGTTTTTTCCTCCGCCATCAGCATACATACTGCTTGCTAGCACTTCACTACCACCCTCTTCCGTACCCTCTAGCACCACCGCTCCTGCACCATCTCCAAAGAACACAGCCGATCTGTCTGTCCAATCAGTAACTTTAGAGAAGGTATCAGCACCAATAACCAGCACCCTTTTATACATCCCTGACTCTATAAACTGAGAGCCTGTGATGAAGGCATATAGAAAGCCTGTGCAGACAGCGTTTAGATCAAAGGCTGGAGCTCCAAAGGCTCCTAAATTCGCCTGTACTATGGTAGCTGTTGACGGAGCAAGCATGTCAGGTGTGGCAGTAGCTACTATGATAAGGTCTAGGGTATGAATGCTTATATCTGCTTCCACGATAGCATTAGCCGCGGCCTCTGTAGCTAAGTCAGATGTTTCTTGGTCTGTGTCCGCAATATATCTGGTCTTGATACCTAGTCGTTCCTCGATCCACTGAGCTGACGTATCAAGGTGGTTCTCCAATTCCTCATTAGTTATGCCCTCGAATGGAATGTAACTACCTGTACCTATTACTCTGACATTCATTATAATCCCATAGCCTCTACAACAGTGATGATAATACCAGCGATCAATCCTATTAATATTATTGCTCCTACTATATATCCTGGAGAACTATTATCGCTTCCAGCAAAATATCCAGAACCCCAAACAACCAACGCAACCAAAAGTACACCAACCACTCTTGAAGTAACTCCTATAAACTCTGCAGTTGTCGTTTCCATCTTACGGCCTCTTCTTCGCTACCAGCCAGTATGAATGGTTGTGTCGTGCGTGCTTCTGTGTGTCGTGTCTCATAGTAGGCTTGTTCTTGTTGACAAACACTAGCTGATCTTCATTACGGAAACCAAATATCCTACACATATCCATGATATCATGGGAGAGCCACTGTTGCTGGCCCCCTCGCACCTGATCCATGCACTTGATGATTAGTATTCCAGACCTCTTTAGTACTCTCCATGCCTGTATGATACCCCCACCGTACAAACGTTCTACTGCCCCGATCTGTCCGCTCTTTTTCCTAGACGCTTTCTCCCTCTCTCTGTTCTTGTAGCCCTTGTCTATGCTTTCTTTTAGAGACTCATGTCCTCCAAGCAGAAGATAGGGAGGGTCTAAGATCACAGCGTCAAAAATTTCTGTCCAGCCCTCAGGGAGGTCTCTCAAATCCTCAGAGAATGTTCCTCTTTCAGAATCAATATCATTATCATATACATAGTATGTTCTATCATAAGGTTTATCATCCTCCTTCATAGCATCACCTGCAAATACAGCACCTTCTACATTCTTCCAGAACACCCCATTCCCGAAGGTCATGTCCAGCACCCTTGCAGGAGGGGGAACGTATAGCCCTAGTATCTGCGGGAATTGCTCACTATTGCTAGCAAACACTCCCGCAGTTAGGACAGGGTTTTTCATCCCCATGTCAATCCATACTCCATCTTCGTTTGTCGCCGCGAGTG
>SDBT01007097.1_pt1 | contig 18490 bp, 21 predicted proteins | sample 2277101 | NCBI WGS metagenome assembly SDBT01 (sample SAMN10404973, study PRJNA504765) | marine sediment metagenome | isolation source: marine sediment core GS10_PC15, 103 cmbsf | place: Arctic Ocean: Southern Knipovich Ridge | collected 2010
GGTCATGAAGGCAGCCACACTGATGTTCATCACAGCCAATTCGTAATCGAACTCGGGCTCCATTGCCCTAAGAATGTCTTCCAATGCCCTGGCAGCCAGCTTCCCCGTTATAAACAGATTTTTAGTTATGGTACTGCCTCCCTCTGAATAGAATTCTAGATGCACATTGAGCTCTCCACACTGGTCCCCACGGTGACATCCCGAAATGCACGTAGCCTGCTCATATTCTCCGGGTCGATCCAGCGAGGGCACACCCCGCTTTCCTTCTTGGTCACCGGAGTATGGACATCAGGCGCTATGTCCGTGGATAACACAATGAACGGCAGGTGGAACTTGTCAGTTTGAGTGAGTAAATTAGTGATCAGGGAATCAGCAATACCGCTAGCGAACTTGGCTACGGAGTTTGCCGTCGCCGGTGCGCTGACTAAGGCATCGTATGCCCCTTCCGAGAATTTCGAGAAGCGCATTGCGAAGAGTGCACTGGAGGGGGTTCTACCCTCCCGGTAGGCAGGCACCCCGCTTTGCTTGCTCTTATCCATTAAGCCGTATATTTGCATCACCTCTTCCCGGATCGGGAGAGAAACAGGTCCCCGTCCCCAAGTTTCGTAAACGAGTCGACCCTCGCTGCTAAGAAGTTACCGTCGCCGGTTATTCCTCAGGCGATACGCTCTATCGTCCTCCCTCACACTGCACTAGTATTGATATAAAAGCCTTCGTTTCTGGCAGCGGTATAGAATACTGTTGACTTCCATTTCCCTTCGACAAAGCGGCACACCGCCTCGGCCAGGGATTGAGCTTGCTCTTTCCCTTTGACCAACCCGTATACTGTGGGTCCCCACGAACTCTGACCAGCCCCATACGCTCCTTGTTCAAGCAGGTAAGCCACCAGCCGTTCACAGGCAATACTGGTGTAGCGTCCCCTCTGGATGTTAGAGCAGGTATCACCGACTAACTGATCAATCTTGGTCATCGCTTCACCGAAAGGCTTGATTTTCCGCTCAATCAGCGAGGGCAGCATCTTCATAACCAAGAGGCGACAGATATGGCCCACCGCCTCTGGCGAAGGGGGAGGTAATTCGTGAAAAGCAGTTAATTCTGCTTCACCACTTAAGCCGGCCTCAACCTGAGGCGTAGCCACGACGAAGAGCCAATCTGCTGGAAAGGGGTGTCGGGCGATCACAGGCGGAACGGTCGCCTCACAGTGGCTGTTCTCTATGCTACCCCCATCCACAATGAAGCCCCCGTATTGAAAGGTGCCGATGCCAACGCCGGAACGTCTACCGCGCTCCATCGTCTCGGCCAGATCGGCGACAGTGATATCTAAATCGTACAATCGCGTCAAAGCAACACCAATTGCAAGGGCGAGCTGGGTCCCGGATCCAAACCCCACATGGGGCGGGATCGCCTTAAACACGCGCAAATAAGCACCTCTTCCCGAAAGGCACTGATGCTCAGGGGCATACCGTTGGAAGAAGCGCCGGGCGACGGCTTTTGTCCGCTCCTGCTCTAGCCCCTCGCTCCGAAGCTCATCAGTCGTAGCCGCCTCTAGTACCAGCGAGGGCTCTTTTAAAGCCACCCCGAGGCTCCCAAACTTCCGCCCCAGCCCACCGTGCAGGTCAATAAGGCCAAGGTGCAACCTGCCTGAAGCTTCAATGCGCACGCGCAACGCTCCACCTCCTTACGTAATCACGCAAGTACCGCATAGCCTCCCTTTCCTGATCGCCGCCTATCTCGTCCACAATCTCTTGATATCGACGGTACGCAGCCTCGACGTTTACCTGGTCATCGTGCAAATGCAAACGCGTAGTGAGGATTGCAGCTTCGACCACGGCGTTCTTAGCCCGGTTGAAGCCCAGAAAGTCGCGCCGCCACCCCTGCCCTACAACTCGGCAACAAAATTCGGCCCGCATATCACCTCCACTAACCTTGGTGACAACCACCTCACGCCAATAGCTAGCATCCTTGAGGACAATGGAACGCACCTGGCGGGCGTCAAAATGGGGAAATATAGGCTCGGACAAAGCGCTTTGGGTAAAGAGCAGGACGTTATCCGTGACGTTGGCCACGCCGCAACCAGTGGCCATCAAGTTACGGTAGGTGTCTGTATTACGGAAGGGGCGAACGATGAGCTCTTTCCCATCCCACATCACCCCCATTGGCGCAAAGTTGGGCCGTCCGTCCTCATCCAATGTGGAAAAGATGACCTCGATTCTCTCTTGAATCACCTTACACTCCTTAAAGAGCGTAATGCTCAGCATCCGAGTAGCGGTATGACATATCCCTTACGACGATATATAGTTCTTTAGTAATCACTGTCTTCCTTAGCCCAAGAAATTAGCCAGCAAAACAACCAGACAATATAGTACTGTCAACGCAATGAAAACCCAGTGCTGGGCTTCATAGCAATATCTTCGATGTAGCCTCGCTCTCCCTTGGCTCCGAAGCCGCGGGACTCCATAGCTATGGCAACTAATTTGGCTCGGTACATTGCCCCAATGACCAGTGGTGTTACCAAGGGGGGATGGACCTTCATTTTGGCAATAGGGTTTCTTTTCTCGAAAGTGCGGAAGGCTCTTAACCTTTGAGCATCCATGATGACTCCGGCCTCATCTTTCAGGACAGCGACTAGATTGAGCGCAGTGGTAGTTATGTAGGCGAGCTGATACGGTAACCTCAGGCGCACCAGCCCCAAGGTGAGACGGTCAATGGGCGTGATCATGCTCACCAGGGGTAAAATTAAGATCATGGTCAGCAACCTGGTCGCGATGAAGAAACCAAAGAGAATACCTTCCCCAGTTATATTTCCTCTGCCTCCGATGCGAGGCACAGATGAGGGAATTATAGGATCCATTAAGATAACTTCGCCTGGATACAGAATGGCTTGCACCACAAACAAAAAGACCAAGATGCCGCTTAACATCTTGAAATAACCACCCAATCTGCGGAGGGGTAGCCCGGCGACACCCCACAGGGTGATAACTATCAACAAAACAACTAGAACGAGGTAAATTTGTTGGATAATGAAGATCACGGTGGTGAAGAGCAGTAAGAAGACGATCTTAGCTCTGGGGTCCAACCGGTGGAAGAAACTCTGGCCAGGACAGTATCCTATCAGAGTACTCATCTTTCATATACCTTCAGATTAGCGAGTTTAGCATGACTCACGAACCACCAAATGAACTGGCAAAATAACTTTTGTGAAAGACTGGCTTTTCTCTTTGATCCTCTCTACAAGCAGTTCGACAGCAATGGCACCCATCTCATGCTTAGGCTGAGATACAGTTGTTAGCCGTGGGCTGATAAAGGATGCTAAAGCGATATCATCGAAGCCAATGACAGCTATGTCTTCTGGCACCCCCAGCCCCTTATCTTTAGCAGCGCAGATCGCTCCAACAGCCATTATGTCGTTGCAGGCGAAGATGGCAGTTGGGGGCTCATTGAGGGTTAATAGCTGCCGCATTGCCCTGTAGCCCTCCTGGTAGCGGAAATCACTGATGACAACTAATTCGTCGCATAAAGGGATGTCATATCGCTTTAAGGCCTGTCTATAACCGCTTATACGTTGGCTGCTGATATTCAAATCCGGCGGCCCGGTGATGCAGCCGATGCGGCGATGCCCTAATTGGATCAGATACTCAGTAGCCTGGCAGCCACCCTGAAGGTTATCAGCAAGGACAGAGTCTACCTCCAACCCCGGGAGTTCCCTAGCCACGATAATCACAGGCATTCCCTGTTTGATCAAGGTCTCAACATGCCGCGAGCTCTCGCCAGCGGCGACCAAGATGATGCCGTCTACCTGCTTCTCCCGAAGTAAATCAATGTAGGCAGACTCCCTCTTCAGGTCACCGTTGGAGTCACACAGGATAACATTATAACCATGCTCAAAGCCAACGTCTTCCACTCCCTTTGCCACCTCGGCCAATAATGGGTAAGCGACGTCAGGAATGATCATCCCAATGTTTTGTGTTTTCTTACGCCGCAGGCTTCTGGCTATGGCGTTGGGCTGGTAATCCAGTTCATTTATCGCCTGATAAACTTTGGTCCGAAGTTCCTCGCTTACAAAGCGTGTCTCATTTATCACGTGAGAGACTGTGGTGGGGGAAACTCCAACCTGGTAAGCAACGTCTTTTATTGTGGTCATCTTATTTTGCTCGTTTAGCAATCGTTTGCGCAATCGTTTGCTTATAGGTGCAGATTACTATAACAAAAAGCAAAAGTCAACTCATTACGGGCTTTATTATGAATCTTGTGAAAAAGTTTAAGAAACAATACTAAGGTGGTAAGAAACCCGAGCCAAGAAAATGAATGGAAGAAGGTCTTACCACCAATGGCTAAGAGCCAAGATAATGGCAACACGATTCGGTTAGGGCTTAAAGGCTGCGAGGTGGCGAAGGCGGCTGAGGAAAAGGAAAGGATAATAGCTGCTGAGTCAAAGGATGTTAATTGTCCCCGGTCTACCTCCTTTCCACCATTTGGGGTGCCTATTAAGGATCAATTGAGGTCGGGCCATTCCTTTCTCTGGGTGCATTTTCCTTGCCCTCACTATGCCAAGCTTTCAGAAATTTCTCTGAAATTATTACTATGATTATAGAGAAACCTAGTCCGATAAACAAAGCGTCTATATTAAAAGGTTGTGTGATTTTCCATATCAGAGCAGCTAAAGCTCCTCCTAAGAGACTGTAAAATGCTGTATCTTTTCTTATTTTTCGCCCTGTCAGTGCAATTAGAGTTGGGACAAGTATCGCTGCCGTCCATATTGTTAGAGTAAATACTAGCGCCGGTATGATCATCTGGAAGCGTAGTGCCAGTAGCAGACTCAATAAGCCCAGGATTACTATAAACATCCTTGAAACCACTATTAGCTGTTTTTCTGTACTTTTGGGTTTAAAGGGTCTATATAGGTCATATGTCAGACTTGCTGCTCCCGCTTGCAGAAAAGAATCCACGGTGCTCATTATCATAGCTAGCAGAGCTATGAAAAATATGCCTCTTAACGCACTTGGAAATATCGCCACCCCGAGCATTATGAAAGACATATCTGGGTCAGTTAGGTTTGGAAATAATTGTAGAGCGGCGAACCCAGACAGTATTACGACCAAATCTATAGCCATCCATATTATTACCGAGTATATTATTGATTTTTCCGAAGACCTCCTTGATTTTGAGGCAAAAAATCTCTGATACAAGGGTGCTGAGGTCATGGGTAGGAAGAATAGTAGTATGAACCAGACGGCGATTTCTTGGAGCGATATGTATGCGAATGGGTTAAAATACTCTTTGTCGATACCTGAAATTACATCTGAGGGCATGTTGAATGAGGGCATTTTGAAAATGAATAGTACCGTTATTCCAAGTATAAAAAGCATTAAAGCAAATTGGACCACATCTGTCCTGATAACCCCTTTTATCCCACCTATTGCAACCGGAGCGATCAGTACAAAAGCTACTATGACCATTGCTATCTCTAGTGGCATTGGCATGAATACGGACAGAAGCTTCCCTCCGGCTATCATGGATGCTGGAACAAGAACTTGGACAGCTAGTAGTATTGAGCTTGCTTTCACCAGTTTTTCGTCATAAAAACTCCCTAGAAAATCCGGCAGTGTATATTTATTTGAGTTAGCTATCCTCTTAAGCAGGAAGGCAACGAGGGCTATGTTCCCTAGATAAAAGGGTATCATGAACCAGATGACACCTAGCCCCATCATGTATGTTAGGCTTACTCCTCCAAATATAGCTGTTGCCCCATAGAATGTTGCTACTATCGTTGCAACCAACACTTTTGTAGTTAGCGTCTTGTCTCCAACAATGAATCTCTTTACAGTTGTAACCTTTGCCATTATACTTATGGCTATGATTATGGCTACATACGCAAGAAAGATTATCGTTATCATTCTTCCTCCTTTTTCAAGGGGTTAGAGAACCGCTCATTCCTGACAGGATCTTTTTCTGCTTGATTTAAGGGTCATCCATTTGCTTACCCCGGACGACCATTTTATCACCAGGTCGGCCAATTAGCAGTCTGTGATAAACTGAACCATCTTTCAAATTGACCCTCTCCAGCTTGCCATGAGCGGCGATTCTCTCCCCCTCCTTCGCCTGCTCACAGAATCTACCTCGAAAGGAGGAGAGTTCCTTCAGAGTGCTCACCTCTTTGCCTTCCGTGAACTTCACATCGTCGATTCCGTAGATGCACGGCGTGAAAATGGCCTCCTTAGCCTCCGTGACGGTGGCTTCTATCCTCACCATGCCCAGAGAGGTGTATCTCCTATCGCCATATCTCTCTCCTACCTCTGAGGGAGTTTTTACAAACCTGATGAAGTAGCCTCGACTCTGGAATTTACCCTGGATGACCTTACGCCTCTCCAGCCTTAAGAAGTCCTTGAAGGACATCGGCGTATCTTGAGAGCGAAAGGCATAAAGTTCCTCCAATTCCTTCCGGTTAAGTTTTTCGACCCCGCTTGAAGATTCATCGAGCATCTTCCTCAAAGATTTATGGATTGCCCAACAATTGTCTACCCCATAGACGATGACATCAATGTCCGATTGAGGTATATCGAGTCCCAAGAGTATAGAGCCAGAAATACCCAGGCAACTCTTTGATATCCCCGACCTGTCTCTCAGGATTTCAGCGAAGTCAAGGGTTTTTTTCTCTAGCTCATTTAAATTTTCTCTGCTGTGAAGCTCATCCAGTTTCAAGCAAGGGTCGTACACCTGCCTTATATGTTCTCGGGGCACGCCTTGGAGTCGTTCTCCGAAGATGGGGTCGAAGAAGAGGTAGGCAGGGCACTTTTCCCGCAGTAATTTCTCCTGCTCTTCGAAGTGATAGAGCTTCCGATAGCGGATGCCTACTCTTTCCCTTTCGTCACTGGTGTCGGGGGCGTATCTCAGGTACGCCATTACTACTCCTGGCGGATGGACCAGTCCCTTGACAGTGAAGAGAAGCCTCTCGGTGGATTCAATGTAATAGCCCTCTATCGGGTAGATTGCCTCGCTCATATCAGGAGAAGTCATTCCAGCAAATCCTCAGTTTTTGTAGAAAAAGTAGTATAACGCTTCTCACACTACGCAATAGAAACCCCCTAATCATAAAGGTCCACCTTCACATCAAACACACCTAAAGATATTCCTGGATAACATCCCTAATCTCTCGCGGGCTACTCACCACAGTAATACCACCCATCCTCCGCAGCTTATCCACATTATCCACATCCACCTTGCGCATGGTGAGCGTGAACTTCCTCCCATCCGGCAGGTCAGTGGTGACACTGCCCACGCGCTGGTCGACAGGATAGATATAGATGGGTATGCTGCCCTTCATAGCCTGTGCAACCGCGTTAGTTATGAGTGAGTCGGCGATACCATGTACGATCTTGGCAGTGGTGTTTCCGGTAGCGGGGCACACGACCATAAACTTGTATGCGCCTGTCTGCAGTGGTCCGGCGATGAACGGTATGTTTGGCCCCTTCTCGATTTTTATGTTAAGGAAGTGTTTCTCCAGTTTATCGTAGAGCTTATACCATTTCAGCACCAGCTCGGCGTTCTTTGAGAGCACTGGAACAATCTCCACATCATCATACTTTCCCGATATTTCGATCATGACTTCCAAGGTTTCTTCCAAATAGTCTCCGGAGCCAGTGATACCCCATGCAACCCTGACCATCACACATCACCTCCTGATACAAACAGGGCAGTCTCTACAAGCCGATCTATAGTCTTATGTAAATTCTTTAGTCCCTCGACATCCTCCGCAACACCATCCGCACCCCTATCATGGGACCACAGGGTAGCGCCGAAATTCGCACCGAACGAGCTGCCCCCAACGGGGATGATCCCATTAATCAGATAGAAGCCTATTATAGCCTGTATGGCAGGTTCCTGACCGCCGACACGATCACCCCCCACGGCCAGGGCAGCACCGATCTTGTTCGTGAAGACCCCTGGATTGCTGGCTACCGGTGCGCGGCATCGATCCAGCATAGTTTTGGTCTGGGCACTCAGCGTTCCCTGGTATACAGGAGTGCCTATCAGGATAGCATCCGCCCAGATGAGTTTGCCATATAGCGGCTGCATATCGTCTTTCTGCACACAGCCCTGTTTTTTTCTCACGCAGTAATCACAGTGAAGGCAGAAATTGAGTGTTTTTGTGCGAGCAGAGAAGTAATCCGTCTCCACATTATATTTCTCCGCTGCATATTTGAGCGCCTCGTTAACAGCGTAGTCTGTGGATGCCTTTCTGGGACTGCCGGAAATGCCTAGCAGTTTAACTTTCATGCCAGTACGACGATCCTCCCTTATCGGTGAACCTAATGAGAGCTATTTAAACATACTACTGACTCTACGTCAATAAGCGTGAAGGTCTGGCTTCACAGCCCTGGTTAGTTGCCAATATCCTCATAAGGAGCGCCTTTATCCCGTACCTGTGCGGGGATAGATGAGGACTACCCACGCCATTTTCCACAGGGCATCTGGTAAAGTCCACCGCTCAGCAGGGCTACGAATAGAGACGCTGTGACCAGATCCGCCGTAGTGCCAGGGTTCAAGCCATCTTCCTCTTCTCTAAGGAAACGATCAAACTCTCTTACTGCCTTCCTTCCTTGTGTCGAAAAGGCTCCCCCCAACTTCAAAGCCTTCTTTGCTCGTTGTGAGACGTCCTCGGCGATGGCCGGGCCGTTTGTCCTCTTAATCAGTGTATCCGGAACTTCCGTTAATATGGTGAGGTAGGTCTGAACAATGGAATCCAGTAACTTGTGAGACTCCACCCAGTACTTCATCAGACAGGGATATCCGAACTCAAAAGTGCTCTCGAAATTGGTGACATATTCCATGGCTATCGAATCCCTATCCTTGCTGGCCAACCACATGGCCTCTCTGAGGGTGATGTCAACTTCTTCCTCTCTGATGTCATAATTCTCCAACCTTCCCATCCCCCCAGGTTTGGAAAGCCTTATCGCCTGGTAGGCTTTCCGAGCATCATCCACCGTCAGTGAGGCCAGGACCTCCCGCAAATTTTCCCTTAGCTCTCCTAGACCATAAGCTTTAGCCAGGGGAGCGAAAAGGAGCACTATCCCTAAATTCGTATTGTAAGCCACAAACCGCTGCGTATCCCTTATCGCCTTCAGTATCGTCTTGCCAACGGTTTTTTCTCTTGCTTTCCTGATGGCGGGCCCTATGGCTACCGCACTGAGCAGGAAATCCTCGTGTTGGAGATCCCAGAAATCCTTATGCCTGCTGACATTGCCTGGCTTATCAGCACTCACCTCCAATAGACAAGCGATTTGAGCGGCCTGTGCCACTTCATCTGGCTTTAGATGTGGCATCTCTCGCTTCCCCTAACCAATGACCTTAACAATATGTTCGATGATCCTATCGGCTATATCAAGCTTGGTTGTCTTCTGCAGGCCTTCCCACCCAGGTATGCCGTTAACCTCGGTCACATAGTACCCGTCATTCTCTGCTTTAAGGATATCTACCCCAGCATAGTCAGCCCCTAGGGTGTGCGAAGCCCTCAGGCTGAGCTGCTTTAATTCATCATTTAATTCTAAGGGCTCTACCCTCGCCTTTCTGGCGACATTAGTTTTCCAGTCATCCGCCCGACGCACCATAGCGGCTACCACATCATCCCCGATTACAAAGGCACGGATGTCCCAATTGTCATGAGGGATGTATTCCTGTAGGTAGTACACATAATGACCTAACTCTAAGGCTTTAAAAACGCGGTGAGCCGTATCCTCATTACATATTCTCACCATTCCGCGCCCCTCAGAGCCAAACAAGGGTTTTACTACCACATCGCCCAGCTTTTGAAAGGCTTCCATCGCCTTGTCAAAGCGCTCAGTCACCAGCGTGCGTGGCGTAGGAATTCCCTCGTCCTCTAAAAGGGTAGAAGTGTAATACTTGTCCACCGTCCTCTCTAGCGTTGTCGCAGAGTTGATGATTTTAACTCCAATGTTCTCCAGACGGTGCAGGATGTCTACTCTGAAGATGACTTGCTCCAGCGAGCCAGTTGGGATGCTTCTCACGATAATAGCATCATATTCCTCTAATGCTTGCTCTTCTATGCGGACATACGGCTTATGTGAGATCCCAGCCATAAAGCAGGTGCTGGAGAAACAGTCTGAGGGGATGCCCCTTCTGTTAAGGGCTTTTTGCAGTGCTTCCATATGACAACTCTGCCTGGGTCCCAGGATGCCAATTCTCACCCGAGCATCTCCTGCAATATATCAATGTTGAGCTTACCGGCATGGTGTGTCCTGCCATCAACTATGTTGTTAATAAAAACCTCTGCCGGGCTGAATAACATAGGATCAATCTGGTAAAAATCCCCGTAGCGCTGGAATAGGTCATAGAAGGGCGTTCCATAATCCTTAGAGGCTGACGATGGTATCTCCTTGATAAGCTTGTCGATGGAGCTATCTTCTGTTTTTACTGTATAGAAGGCCTTACCACCGTAGAGGATACAGTCATTGGTGCGACCAATAGCCTTGAGGTCATTGTCAGCTACAGGAGCAATAGGGCAAGTGCCATAGCCGCTTAAGACCTGTTTGATGTTAAAGCCCACCTCCCTCATCTTGTGCATTCCTGTTTCAACTACCCGCGCCGCTATCTGGACTGAGCCAACTATGCTGGCGGTGGGGGCAACCAAGATATAGAGTGCCTTGGTCCTTACCCCGCACTTACCGGCGATATAGCTTGCTACCTCCTCATCAGGAAGATTCCTCCCCTCCAATGCGATCACGGCTACATCGGCTTCATCTCTGTAATCCAGTTCCTTGAAAAGCTTCTCCACGCGGGAGAGAGCCCGGGCTGGCCCCGAGCCCATGGCGAAGAACTCGCCCACTTTGATCTCCCAGCCAGCATATTGAGAAGCCATACAAGCCACGCTCGGCTGATCAACACTGATGCTTACACCGGGGAGCCAGAATTGGTCAAAGTTGAGGCTGGTAAAAGTTACCTCCCCCAGTCCTCCCATACAGGCCTCAGAGAAAAGCTTTCCCGCCATAAATCCCCCTCGGGTCATGTCTATCACCTTTGTCTCATTGGTCAAGGTCTTGACCGTGATGCCAAGCTTTCCGGCATTGGCGATTACATGCTGGGCAAGGAGTACTGCCCCGATATTTACGCTGACCCCATCAGGTTCCTGGCTCATAGACTAAAATCTCCCCCTTTCCTAGCTCGACGATATCTCCATTGTAACGCTTATAGTTTCCGGTGATATACTCTTCCTCGATTTCAAGGCCGTGTCTCTGCAGTGTCTTCAGATAAAACCTGAGGAAAACGGGATGGTAAGTACAATCATAGCGGAAGGTAGGAAGCAGTTGAAGGGGTACGACAGCGTCGTACCCTTCTTGGAAGATGACAATGGTCCCTCTCCTCATCTCAGCCCCCGGCCTCATCCCGACCTTACTGAAAACGATGATTGTGCCACCGAACATGCCGACCCCGAGGAAATCACCCGCATTTCCCATAATAGCGATAGTTCCTTTCTTCATCCGCTCTCCCACCTCGTTACCGGAGTTACCTTCTATAATGATCATGCCTCGGTTCATACCGCTCTTGCTTCCTCGATAGGCAGCTCCAACCAGGTTACCGGCGTTACCTTTTATCCTGATTACCCCACCTTTCATCTCCGCCCCCAGCCAATCAGAGGCGTTGCCCTCAACGATGATCTCGCCATTACTCATCGCTGCCCCCAGATGCATCCCGGCATCGCCCTTGATGACTACTCTCCCTTTGGTCATGCCGTAACCTATTTTCTTCACACGGGAAACGTCGCCTTCAATCCTGATGTGGCCTGACCGCTCCCCATCCACCTTGAATAATTCTCCCAGCCTTCTCTCCCTGTTGCCGTGCTGAAGAGGTAGGTTTTCGATTTCACGGCAGCTTTTATCAGCGAAGACGTCAGGGCATATGAGCTCAGCCTCCACAGGAATGACTAGTGGCTTCTTCAATACCAATGTTACCTCATCCATTTTTCTACCTATACATTATAAAGACAAGGATTTATCTATGTGAATAGTTCGTGTAAATAAATCTGATACTGACCCAATGTACCTCCGTAGTTTCCAGCGGATATACGCTCAATGCCTCGAATGCAGGCTGCTTTGATACCGAGTTTCATCACCTCGCGCACTACCTCTTCATTCAAGCCGTCGATGACGATCTCCAGCACGCAGTTTACCTCACCGGGAAGCTGCGATTCAACCTGCCGCTTGATGGTGGGACAGAAAGCAGTATTGGTTGAGGCGTGCAGGAACTTGTATTTGGACGAGATCTTGCTTCCACTGCGCACAATACCGCCCGGGAAGGGCATCACCACCCCCTTCACCCCTTTCATTTCCTCAATGGCTCGCTCTACTGCCTCCAGGGTCACCTCAAGATCCTTGCCCAGAATGAGGAAGTTACCCCCTCCCACTGCCGGCTGGATGCCAAAACTATCCTCGACCACGAACTCGCCGTCCATTACAGGTATGCGCCAGAGCCTCCTTCCGTCAAGGAGTTTGCTTATTTGGAAGCCGTCCCCAAAATAGCGCAGTTTGCCACCTACTTTTACCTTCTCTTCACCCTCCAAGCCATTAAAGCAGGCAGTAGTAGGACAGGTCATCACGGTTTGCCCAACGCGGTTTACTAGCTGTTCCTCCATACCCTTTCTGCCCATAGTGAAGATGAGGACACTGACGCCCGCACGTCCATCGGGGGTTTCATCAGCAGGAATCTCCTCTTCAATCCCCGCTTCGCAACCGCAGCCAATGACCGAAGTAGCGAAGCCGGTCACTCTAGAAGCGGCCTCCCTAGCCCACTTCTGGTTCACAGCGCTGATGATAAAGCGGCTGCCATACATTTTGAAAGCCTCGGCGAAGGTGTCCTCAATCTCTACACCGTTTATACGCATAGTACCGCCTCTCCTTTGGGTAGATACTCCATTTGCACTGGATAGTTCTGGAAGGAAACCGTATAAAACCTCTTGAAATCTTCCTCGATCTCACACTCGATCCACCCTTCCTGAGGAGGATCGACATAGAAGGTCCTGCCGTAGCAGTCTTTGACTACTTTCCCATTCTCGACGATGACCTCCCCATCCTTAAGCACATAGCGCGCGGAGGAAAACATCCTCTCAACTTCACCCTTGGAATAGATGGCGATGTCAGCGTCAGCTCCTATTCCCAGGTGACCTTTATTCATTAGGCCCAATGCCTTAGCAGTTCCAGCTCTAGTTATAATGGCTATCTCGTCGAGGGAATACTCCCTGTTTATTTCAGCCAGCACTGTCCTTTCGTGAACTCTCTTTGGGAGTTCAGTAAGCATCTCATCCCTGAAATCCTTGTCCATCAATAATTTGATGATATGGGGATAAAACATAAAAGGCCCAGCGTTGGGGTGGTCTGTGGTCAAAAAGACCCGCCACGGATCCTTGATGAGAAGCAAAAACTCCAGGCCGATGGCCCACTGCACAGCATTGGCCAGATTGCGTTTGTGGAAGCGGTAAGGGACAACACCAGCCCCTGTTTCCATCTCCACATCGGAATTAACCCATTTGTCTCCCGCGAGTTTATGCAGGCGATACTCCATGGGTCCGTCAGCAGTCATAGTGGTGACCTCACCGAAGACCACTTGCCCCACATCCAGGGTCACGTTCTCATGCTTGTTGACATACTCGGCGATCTCAGGCGCTTTAGAGCTCAAATCGGCCCAGCCTGTTCCCCCATAGCTATTGAACTGACAGTGGGTGATGTGGATTTTTCTCCCTTCCACAGCCTTCATCGTCTCAAGCGTTGTCTTATAATTGCCTGGCATGCCCAGGTTATTACAGTGTACATGAATGGAATGAGGAAGCCCCAGCTCCTGATGTACCTTGGACAGCGAGAGAAGGACTTGACGGGGGGTCACTGCGTAGTCGGCCGCCTGGTCATCAATGCTATCTACATCTTTTCCCCATTTCCAGCTCTCGACACCGCACGGATTGACGATTTTAATAGCATAGCCCTTGGTTGCCTTCAGGAGCCAGGAGACGAAAGCCCTCAACTTCTCCGTCTCCCCACGCTCGATGTATTTGAGTACGAAGTGATTATTCCCCATCATGGGGTAGCAACCCTTGTCAATGAGGGGCGTGTCGATGAGTTCCTCATGGGTGTGTCTGGCCCCCAGGGGGGGCATCGCTGCCTCCATCACCGTGGTGTAGCCCATCGCCGCATAGCGGTAACCGGTGACGAAGGTAGAGGGGACAGTATAACCCACACCGGAGCGGGTGACCTCAGTGCGGGGGACGACATCCCCTCGGTGATCCTCTGGCCTCAGTTTCCGGCCAAGGTTCACCTTTGAGCCGGCGATGTGGGAATGAATATCCACTCCGCCTGGCATAACGATTGCCCCTGAGGCATCAATAACCTCCTCAAGAGGGTGGCCCGGGGGCGCCTCGCCCACAGCAACAACCTTGCCTCCCTCAACCCAGATATCCAGCTTTTGACCATTAATTCCATGGCGGGGATCGTATACCTCCCCGTTCATTATCCTGAGCACTGCTTCACCCCCTCTATAATCTTGCCCAAGACTTCTTCATCCGGAGGATAGGGGGAATCCACCACCTTTCGTAAGCGGATGGGGATGTTGTCCATCCGATAAGCAGTACCCTCAGCGCTGATGCCTGCGGTAGCGGTGGGAATAACCACCCTGGCGACCTCTGTGGTCATGTTTCTTTTGGGGTCGATGACGATGGTTGGAATCTCCTCCAAGTGGCGGGCCGCTTGATAAGGGAGGTGGGCGGTGGGGTCAGAGGCGAGGATGAGGGCAGCATCGGCCTCCCTCCGGGCGAGGAGGTCAACGGCGCTGAACTCGCCTGGATTATACTGCGGGTACCCCCGGCTGAAGTTGACAGCATAAGGGTATCCTGTCTGCCAAGTAAGGGTAGCATCGCTGCCAGCCACGTTGAAGTGCCCCCGCATGGGCATAGCGGTGAACTTAGTGAAACGGTTCAGGTCGCGCACCAGGGACAGGGCGGCAGAGGTATTGAGGTGCTTTCCCCTAGTCATAGTCAGTCCCATACCGAAGAAGAGGATGCCAAAACGGCATTTTTTCATCCTCTCGCTCAGCTCAACGAGGGCCCCGATGGGGAGACCACCGACCTCACCTACATCCAATTTCTCCCCCTTGAGGATAGCCCGCAGTGCTGAGAGACACTCGTAGTCTTTATTCGGCTTCACCTGGAGGAAGATGTCTGCCGCCCGGGCAGTGGGAGTACACCTTACGTCCACCACCACTATTGTCCTATCCCGACGGCCATTAGGTATGAACTGGCCTGTTGCCGAAACAGAATACCTCGCCATATGCGTGATATGTGCCTCGGCCGGATTGCAACCCCAAAAGACCACTAAGTCGGCACGGTTCTTAATCTCACCCAAGGTGCAGGTAACCTCGCCCACCACCTGCAGCCCCAGTGTTGTCGGGCCATGACAGACAGAGGAGGTGCTATCAATGCTTCCGCCAACCACCTCTGCCAGCTCGATAGCTTTCCGCTGGGCCTCGCATGTGGTAGAGCTCAAGCCGTAGATTAGGGGATAACGAGCCTGAGCCAGAATGGATACCGCTTCTGCAATGGACTCCTCTATGCTTACTTCTATACCGCTCACCATCGGCTTAGCCAGATTCTTATAGTGATTTACAAACAGGCTTCTGGCGAGGGCACACGCTTTAGCCACCTCCACAAACTCGCCATCCTCCACCGTAACCTCAATGTTATCGCAGAGGGAACCGCAAAAGGGACAAACCATATTCTCAATCCTCATGGCAATTTAGTCCCCGAAATCGTTTCTACCTCAACCTCGAAGCCCTTCGAATCCGGCATCCCGGTACTCCCAGTGTCGGGCCCGATGAGGGTATTTGCCGGCGGGCCATAGGGCATGAAGAGCACCCCCTGAGATAGGGCTGCCGAGCCTCGGCACCGTACGGTGACCCCTCCATGTTCCGTCCTCAAGTACACCTGCTCTCCATCTTGCAGACTCATCCGTTCCATATTCTCCTTGTTCATCTCGACCATGGAGACTTCATTGGTATATTCGGGAGAGCGCTTACCTAGCTGCAGGCCCAGGCCCTGTTTCAAGGTCCGGCCGGTGATGAGGATGAAATTTTCTCGTGTGGGCAAGTTTTACCTCCTGATATGTCGTCTTGGCAGCGTCAATAAGATTTTGCCAGCAATTCTGCCGTGTCATACCCCGGACTAATATGGTGCAAATAGGATGCCCTGCCTGGATTTGGTCCCCCGTGAAGGGGATATCCCTTCTTCCTTTTTTCGACCACTCCGCTGTCTCCGGCATCACTGCGTTGCACCGAGCATAGACAACACCTTTGCCGTAAAAGTGTGGCTGGGGGAGCTGTTCCCGCAGTGAGAAAGAGGGCAGCTTCCCGGCAAAGGAGCGGGTATGTAGGGCGAAAACATTCAAACCATAGGCCCATTCCATAAGCTCCATCGAAGCGGTATAGCGGGGATTAACCTCAATCAAGTAAGAAATGCCCTGGCCATGTAATGGTCTTGTTAGGACAAAGTCGAAACCATTGACTCCGCAAAGGCCAAAGCGGCGAGTCAGTTTTGTAGCTATATCCTCTACTTCATCGATGACTGAATCTGTCTCATGAGGTGCTAGGGCACTGGGGAGAATGTTGCCGCACCAAGCAAACCCTCTTCCACCAAGCTCCTTTTGCCCGATGAGTTGCTCAGTTATGCCAATCAGCACACACTTTCGGCCATTAGCTACAAAGGCCGCTGAGCAATGGAGGCCGTCAATATACTCTTGCCCGAGGTAGCCCTCATCCAGCGGCTCTCCTTGCCAGAAGGCGACGCCGTGTCCGCCTCCGCTTTTTAAAGGCTTACGTAGCCAGTGCCCTTGCTTGGGCAATGGCTCATCGCAAAAGAAGGTAAAAGGAAAGGGGACCCCTTCTTCGTGACAGAAGGAACGGAAGGTGCGCCAATGGCGCACCTTCCGTAGAGTTTGAGAGGTGTTTCCCAGCAGGGTATGCCCTTCGGCCAGTTCCTTTACCACCTCAGGGTGGTTTTCCAGGTTGGAGACGTAAACCAGCGCCTCGAAATCCAGGTGGCGACTGCAGCCCAAAAGGTTTTCGGCGTTAAAGCTAAGTTGAAAATCTCGCATTAATGAATAATTCTCCACCAGTTGCTTCTGGTCGCGGTCTCCGAAGCAGTCAAGAGTAAGAACATTGTACCCACCACGCACCGCCGATTCCGCAATGGCCCTAGTGCTCAGGCCAAGGATCAAAATTCTCATCTGCCCCGCTAAAGCCGTCTTAGCTTGTGCTCTTAGCTATATCGTATATCTCTTCGACATCAAACACAAGGTCATTGCTCTCGAAGAGCTTAGCCACACAACCGCGATGGATCTTCATTTTCAGGTTGCCTATAGCTATAGCTCCAAAGGCTATCTTGCCCTCCCTCACTTTGCCGTCATCAGTGACCTCGATGCCCTCGATCCCTAAAGGGGGAACTGCATTGACGTCAGCCATGACTTCGATGGAAGGGTTAGCCTTCCAGATCTCTTCCTTCACTAACATCACTCCTGGCATGCCGGTGGTGATTAATATTTGTGCCCCTTCGAGGGCCTTCTTAGCTGCCTCTTCGTCAGCCACCTGATGAGGGGTGGCTCCGTTGTTAAAGCGGGATTTAATGAGTTCGCAAGCGGCCTTTGCCCTTTCCATCTTGCGCGAGGTGAGGTGGACCTCAGCTCCTTCTTTGATTAAGAGGGCGCAAACCCTGAGACCTACAGGCCCGCCACCAGCCAAGACCACCGCCTTCCTTCCACTCACGTCTACGACACTGGTTATTTTCCTCACAGCGGCGCTAGCGGTTGTGTTCGAGCCATTCGGGTCAGCCATAACTGAGACTCTCACCGGGCCGAAGAAGGTTTTTAGCACCACTTTAAGCATCGCCTCGCCTGCGGGCACATCGTAGCCACCGATGAAGATGGCCGTGTTTTTGAGTTCCCTCACCCCACGGGTAAACATTGCCCCGTAAACAATGTTGGGCACGTTATCCAAAACGACTTCACCATAGCTGAGGACATTATCCACTCCTGCGTCGTAGGCGGTGATGCAATCGAACGCACTGGGGAATTTATCGCTATCTAGCTGAAGCAACAGTTTCTTCATTTCCCGCTTCTCCCAAGTTATGATTTGTCAATTCCCCTCTAACCTCAGTCAAACATCTTATAGATGCCCTGACCAAGCCAAGATGCTGGTGATAGGTTAAAAAAGTGGGGCCGTATCGTCCTTGTATCGGCCCCACTTTTTGTATCTAGTCTGCTTTGCTCAGACCTATACGAGCAACATAGACATAGGTGAAAGCAGCAAGCACACCGCCGATGATTGGCCCAATGGCGTAACCCGCAAAATGTACCCAGAGGTTAGGTCCGCCGAAGAGTATATTACCAAGGTACGGACCAAAAGTTCGAGCGGGGTTGATGCCCGAGCCGGAGATGTTTCCGAAGGTAGT
>SDBT01007098.1_pt1 | contig 18485 bp, 14 predicted proteins | sample 2277101 | NCBI WGS metagenome assembly SDBT01 (sample SAMN10404973, study PRJNA504765) | marine sediment metagenome | isolation source: marine sediment core GS10_PC15, 103 cmbsf | place: Arctic Ocean: Southern Knipovich Ridge | collected 2010
TGAACGCTAAGCGGACCAACCGGGATCGGCCAGGCTGCCGCTCCCCAATTGACGCTGCCGGACGTAAATGCTTAAACTCCCCTTGGTCCCGAAACTAACCTGAGATCCGCCCATGAAACCCATCGCCATCGCCACCCGACTGCCGCTGCTTCTGGGAGCGCTGCTACTGTCGTGGTCGTGCAACCCCCCGAAATCGGGTGGTCCCGACGGTGACGATACTCAAAGGCGGATTGTCATCCTGTACACCAACGACGAGCATGGCTGGATGGAGGCCACTGAAACTACCGGTGGCGCGGCCGGGATGCGGGGGCTCTGGGAGGCGACGGACGGCCTTGTGGATGACGGCCCCTACCTGATCCTCAGCGGCGGCGACATGTGGACCGGCCCGGCCATTTCCACCTGGTTCGAGGGTGAGTCCATGGTGGATGCCATGAACGCCATGGGGTATGCGGCGGCCGCCATCGGGAACCACGAATTCGACTTCAAGGTGGAGGGGCTCCAGGCCCGCATGGCCCAGTCGGACTTCCCGTTCCTGTCAGCCAACATCCGCCTGCGCACCGATGGGTCGGTCCCCGGCTTCATCACGCCCTACGTGATCGTTGCGGTGAACGAAGTGCAGGTAGGGCTCATCGGCCTGACCACCACTTCGTCCTACACCAGCACCGCACCGGCCAATGTGGTGGACTTCGACTTCATCGACTACGGCCAGGCCCTGGCTGAATACGTCCCCTTGGCTATAGCGGACGGGGCTGAGCTGCTGATCGCCGTCGGCCATATCTGCGAATCCGAAATGCGGGCTCTGGCCGTAGAAGCCGCTGCCCTGGGCGTGCACATCGTGACTGGCGGCCACTGCCACGAGCTGGTGGCGGACGAGGTGGAGGGGGTCATTATACTTGAAGGCGGATCGTACCTCCAAACCTACGCCAAGGCCGATATCCAATTTGACCGGGATACCGGGACGATCATGTCCGCCGAATATGGCACCTTTGATAACATTGGGGGCACCCCGGACCCGGCGGTGGCGGAGGTGGTAGCCACCTGGCGGACAGCCCTGGGGGCGGTTCTCTCGGCAGAAATCGGCTATACCGAACAGGGAATCGATCGCTATTCAGCGCCTATGCATAATATGGTCATTGATTCGTGGCTGTGGGCGTTACCGTCGGCGGATATTGCTTTTACCAACACCGGGGGTATCCGCCAATCCATCGACGCCGGCGCGATCACCAAGGAGACCATCGTGGGGCTGCTCCCCTTTGCCAACGATATCCTGGAACTGGAACTCACCGGCGAGCAGATCACCGACGGTAGCTACCGGTATCTCATCGGGGCCGGGATCAGGCGGATAGGCGGCTATTACCACATGGACGGCAGTCCCCTGGTCCTCGATTCGGTCTACACGGTGCTCACCACCGATTATCTTTACAGTGTTCCCACCTATAGTTTTCAGGAACACGATCCCGAGCCGATTGTAACGGGGCAGAATTATCGCCAGCCGGTGATCGACTGGCTTATGAGTGTCGGTACCTCTCCCTCGGATCCTCTCGAAAATCATCTGGATTATTCGCCCCGGCAATAGCCGTGCTCATCCTGTGAAGGGGGCCAACCGGTGGGCATACCGGTTAGTTTCGAGGCTGCGCCCCAAGCCCCCTGGCTGATCCGCCAACTGGCGGACTGATGGCTATTTAGTTTACCCCGGCAAAGGCCTGCCCGGGCTCCCCGTGGGTCCGGCCTCCCCGTGGCCGGAACGGCCAGGGGCAGGGCCAGGGCGGGGCGCACCAGGCGAACGACGACACTCCTAAAAATCCCTATATTTCCCCGCTCTTTGAAATGCTTGTCCTGAGCGTTCGCCTGAGCCTGTCGAAGCCTTGCCGAAGGGCTAGTTTGAATCAGGGCCCATTTAACATTCAACATTTTTTCGCATTTCCCCCCTGGGCTCACCTCCCCCGTCGGTGAGGGTGAACCTTTTGATGGGTATTAGCTATCTATCTGCGGGGCTTTCGAGGGGCTTTTGAGGGGCCATTGAGGGGCTATCGTGGGGGTGTTGCAGGTGTAATCGTGAACCCGTAGACGGGCCAACTGCCTGTTCCCGGGGATGCTACGCCACGGGCAGGTCAAACCAGAACCGGCTGCCTCGTCCCGGCTCCGATTCCACCTCGATCCGCGTCTGAAGCGCCAGCATGCACTGCCGCACCAGCGCCAGACCCAAGCCGCTGCCGCCCTGCTCCCGGCTGCGGGCCTTGTCAATCCGGTAGAACTTCTCGAAGATCCGCTCCTGCTGATCCAAGGGAATGCCCTCGCCGCTGTCGGTCACGCTGATCTGCACGCGCTCATTCCGGCGGGTAGCCTCAAGCCGCACCTGGCCCTGTGCGGTGTGCCGGATAGCGTTGGACGTCAAGTTCGATAGGGCGATCTTGATTATCTCGGGCTGGCCCTTAACGGCCAGGTCGCCCAGGGCAACTTCCAGGCTGATCCCTTTCTCCTGAGCTTGGGGCGCGAAGGTTTCCTCCAGTTCACCGGCCAACTGGGCCAATTCGGTCCGGGCCGGCTGCCCGGGCTCTCCTTGAAACTCCAGCCGCACCAACAGCAGCATGTCGGCGAACAGCTGCTGAATCCGCAGCAGGTTGCGGTGGCTCTTCTCCAGGTACTCTCGCAACCGTGGGCGATCCACCTCCCCTCGATCGCCTTGCACTTCGTCCAGGGCCGCTTCCAGGTACCCCCGGGCGGAAAAGACCGGGTTGCGCACCTCGTGGCTGACAGCGGCGATAAAGTCCTCCTGGGCGCGCGTCAGGCGCCGCAGGTCCCGGATGTCCTCCTGCAGGCGGGCCGCCATGGCCGCCACGGCCCGTGACAAGTCACCGATCTCATCCCGGCGCTGCGTCGGCGGCACGGCCACCTGTTCGCCGGTGGTGATCTGATGAGCGGTGGCCGCCAGGTCACGGATAGGCCGGGAAACCCGGTCCGCTACAACCCAGGCTACCACCAGCGTCAACAGCAGCGCCACCAAAATCCCACCACCGATAATCAGACCTACACTACTAAGCGTGTCTGCAATCTGCGCCTCGCTGGCGGTAATGCGCACATATTGCCGCTCCTGCGTCGGTGCTTCCGGCAGGGGAGCGATACCGGTAAACAGCGGCGCTGTGGTGTCGGTAATGGCCCCGGCAGACAGTCCCACCAGGAAATTGGCGTCCAGCAGTTCCACCTGCTGTCCGGTATAGCGGGCATAATCGGTAATGATTGCGCTGTAATCGGTGGAATCTGTCCGGTCGGCCAGCAGCAGGGCCAGGTACCGGGCCTGGCGGTCCAGGTTGTCCCGGGAGGCGGTGAGCAGGTGTCCCCGCACAAACAGGATGGAATAGCCGCTGATGGCTATCACCCCCAGGAAAATCAGGCCGGAGAAAGTTAGCAGGAAACGTCCGCGGAGACTCATACCGGTCTTGCGGCTCAGGTCACCCGGCGCACTCGGTAACCCACCCCCCGTACAGTCTCTATCAGGTCGCCGTTTTCGCCTATTTTCTGTCGCAGGTTTTTGATGTGTACATCCACCGTGCGCTCGGTGACCACCACGTCACTGTCCCAGACCTGGGCCAGCAAATCGCCCCGGGTAAACACCCGATCAGGGCTACGGGCCAGCAACTCCAGCAAGGAATATTCCCGGGTAGTGAGGGCCAGGGGGCCGTCGGGTGCTCGGACCTCCCGGCGGGCGCGATCAATAGTGAGACTGCCGAAAGAGAGGGTCTCGCTCGCCTCCACCACCTGCTCCCTACGCCGCAACACCGTTTTCAGCCGGGTGGAGATCAGACGTGGGCTGGCCGACTTGGAAATGAAATCGTCCGCCCCCACCTCCAGGCCGATGATCTGGTCCATTTCGCTGTCCCGGGCAGTGAGCAACAGGATCGGTAAATTGCGTAACCGGGAATCCTGGCGAATAGCGCGGCACAGATCCAGACCGTCCATCCCGGGCATCATCACATCCAGGATAGCGGCATCGAAATCAGCGCTCCGCAACATTTCCAGTGCCTCCTCGCCTCCGGCAGCAGTGGTTACCAGATAACCCTCCCGTTGCAGGTTCAGCTGTATCACCTCCCGCACGTCCGCTTCATCATCCACGACCAGGATATGGGTTTTACCAGGCATGCCTGAAGTTCGCATCAAAAAATCAGCCGGTTGCAGAAATTTCGCGGTCGCAGAAGCATCCCCTTGCTGCCGGGTTACCAGCGGTTACTCAAACCCCGGTGGGTGCTGAAGATGCCAATCGGTGGCCTCCTGGTAAGCCCGGGCCACCGCCAGTATTGTGCCCTCATCATACAACTGGCCCATGAAGGTAATACTAGTGGGCGATCCTTGTTCATCAAAGCCGGCGGGCAGCACCACACAGGGGTGGCCCGTGAGGTTTGTGAGCAGCAAATTGTCACCGATAAAAGCCGGCGCCACATACAAATCCACTTCCTCGAACAGCACGGCCATCTGCTGGATCAACGCATAACGGGCCCGGTTGGCCTGGATATATTCCACGGCCGGGATAAAGCGGGCGGAGCGAAAGCTGTTGGGCCAGGCGTTCTTGATCTGCCGCACCAGCAGGTCGTCCCGGCCGGTGAGGGTCAGTTCGTCAAAGGCCGCCGCCGCTTCGGCGCTCAGGATAAACGCCAGGTCGCTCACCGGATATTCGGGGAGCTCGATGGACACCAGATCGGCCCCCAGCTCACGCAACACCTCCAGCACCGCCTGGTTGTTAACCTGAGTGTCATCCTTCTCCTCGAAGGCCGAGGCCAGATACCCGATCCGCAGGCTGGCCAGGTCCACCTGGTAATTATAGTTAAAGGGTAGATCCACTACCGTCAGGTCCACTCCGTCCGAACCCCTGATAGCGTCAAACACGATGGCGCAGTCCTCCACTGTGCGCGCCATGGGTCCCAGTTTGTCCATGGACCAGCTCAAGGCCATAGCACCAGTGCGGCTTACCCGGCCAAACGTAGGCCGCAATCCAGTTACCCCATTGCGGGTGGAGGGTGAAACGATCGAGCCCCAGGTCTCGGAACCGATAGCAAACGGCACCAGGCCAGCCGCCGTAGCTGAACCGGGTCCCGCCGACGAACCGCTGGAGCCCTGCTCAGTGTTCCAGGGATTGCGGGTCATGCCACCGAACCACACGTCACCCCAGGCCAAGGCTCCCAGGGTCAGTTTGGCCACCAGCACCGCTCCAGCTTCCTCCAGCCGCTCGACCACTGCTGCGTCCTCATCAATAACCTGATCCTGATAGGGCCGGGCTCCCCAGGTGGTCTCGTATCCTCTGGCGGCCAGCAGGTCCTTGGCGCCGTATGGGATGCCATGCAGGGGACCACGATAGTGACCGGCAGCCAGCTCCTCGTCGGCTCGGGCCGCCTGCTCCAGGGCCAGCTCCTCTGTCAGGGTGACCACGCAGTGCAGCTGGGGATCGTAACGCTTCAGACGCTCCAGGTACATTTCCGTGAGTTCGGTGGAACTGACCTGCCGGGTGCGGATCAGTGCCCCCAGCTGGGCCACGGAATAATAGGCCAGCTCCTCCAGGTTCTCCGGCCTAGTCACTTCTTTGACTGGGGCGTATATAATTTCCTGCTGCTCAGAAGCGAAGCGAAAACCAACCGGTACCGGGTTGAACTCCAGGGCCGAAGGCATGGAATTGGGCAGTTGCAACTCCCGCAGCCGGCGGTAGCTTTCCAGGTTGGCATTTACATCTTCCAGGAGCGAATCCCGTTCGGCTCTACTGAACTCCAGGCCTATTATCTCTTCGGCGGCGGCCACATGCTTCCGTTTGACTTCCGGTTTCTGGGGAGCACCCAGCAGGGGCAAAACTAATATGCCGCCGGCCAGAACCACCGGCAAAAACCGTCGCAGCAGTCTGTTATACATATCCAACCTCCCACTAAATTGAATTGCTTGGTCTTGGGCTACGATCCCACAGGCACATTTCGGCGGGGCTAACCTTGCTACCCGTGGTAAAGCCGGGCCACTTTCTCAGCAGAAGTCACGATCCCCTTTATCAGGGCTGAGCTGAAGCCCTCATGTTCCATCTGGTTCAGGCCCGCAATGGTGGCGCCCCGGGGAGTGGTGACCTTGTCGATTTCCGACTCAGGGTGACTGCGGTCCCGCAACGCCAGCGCTGACGCCCCCCGGGCCGTCTGGGCGGCCATCAACAGGGCCTCTTCCGGGTGAAAGCCGATCTCGATCCCACCCTGTGAAGCGGCCCGGATGGAGCGCAGGAAAAAGGCGATCCCGCATCCTCCCAGGGCCGTGGCCCCGGTCATCAGGTTCTCGTTGATCACCAGCGTGCGGCCCACCAACCCGAATAACTCCTCGGCGTAGGCCAAGGCCGCGGCGTGTGCCGGAGCCGCTGCCAAACAAGTCATGGACTCACCGATTTCAATGGCCGTGTTGGGCATGGCTCGCACTACCGGCACAGCGGCGCCGATCCGCTCATGCAACTCCGCCACCTGCACCCCGGACACTACCGAGATCAGCAGGTGGCGCCGAGGTTTCAACCGGGGAACGATCTGAGGCAGCACTTTATCCAGCTGCTGGGGTTGTACAGCGAGAATCACCGTCCCGGCGGCGTCTACTGCGCCCTCATTATCCGCCTGGACCTGGAACCCCTGCTCAGCCAGGGGAGCCAACAGCTCCACATTCCGCCTGGTAACGATAATATTCCCTGGTTTATAGCCCCCGGCGGCTACCAGTCCCCTGGCTATTGCCGTGCCGATATTGCCCCCGCCGATTATGGCTATGCGCCCCATAACGGCCTTGCCTGCCTGCTTTGCCATTGCATTTCCCCTTTATAGTTCCCCTCACGGGAAAAATCGTAGTCCAAGGTAGTTCTAAAAGCTGGAGATTAAGTCACTTCCGAAGGGAAGGCAATGGGGAAACTATCTTACCACCGCCATTATATTAATACGGGATCGACAGCCCCACTCTTCCCTTCCACTTTCCCCTTCGTGCCGATAAATTCCCGGCGGTTCGCTAACATGACTCTATCCCTTTCTCTCTATCAACAATCCCGGGTCTCAGAGTGGGATAACTTCGTCCGGCGGTCAAACAACGGCACCATCTTCCACCTCAGGCGTTTTCTGGGCTATCATCCCCCGGGACGGTTCCATGATCATTCCCTGATTTTCACCGGCGACAAGGAGATTCTGGCCCTGTTCCCGGCGGCTATCCGGGTTAATGAAGGGATCAACCACCTGATTTCCCACCCCGGCTCCTCCTTCGGCGGTTTCGTTACGCCCGTAGGACTGAGCTTCAAGAACGCCCATGAGCTGGTGCTGGCCTTGCTGAACCACGCCCGCCGGGAGGGCATTGGCCGCATCACCATGACCCATCCGCCCACTATTTACAACCGGCGGCTGTCCAACTACGTGGAATTCGTACTGCTCAATCAGGGTTTCACCAGCCTGAAGCGGGAGGTATCCAGTATCCTGTACCTGGAAAAGGACCCCCAGCATAACCTGGCCAAGTTCACTCCGGCTTCCCGGCGGGCGGTCCGCAAGGCTCAGCAATCAGGGGTGCAGGTGCGTCTCAGCGATGACTGGCTCACTTTCTACAACATCCTGCTGCATAATCTAAAGCGGCGGCATGGGGTCAGCCCCACCCACACTCTGGAGGAGCTGCAGCGCCTGGTGGCCTTCTTTCCCGACGATATTCGCCTGCTGTCCGCCTGCCTGGAAGGTCGCATGATCGCCGGCCTCGCCATCTTTGACGCCAACCCGGAGGTCACCCTGGCATTCTACATCAGCCACGATGAGGCTTACCAGGAATACCGGGCGGTGAACTTGCTGTTCTATGAATTTATCACCCAGGCCATCACGGGTGGATTCAAGTACCTCGATTTCGGCACTTTCAGCCTGAACATGCAGCCCAACTTCGGCCTGGCCCGCTTTAAAGAAAGCTTCGGCTCCAGCGGCCTGTTCCGAGAAACCATGACCATCGATCTTTAATCCCGACTATGTTGCGGAGCATCAAAGCGCTCACTTTCCAGACCCTGATTTACGGGACAGGCCATATCCTGGCCCGGGCTGTTACCTTCCTGCTGCTGCCCCTTTACACCCATGTTTTCACGGCTCATGAGTACGGGATTATTTCCCTGACCTATGCCTTCATGGGCTTTATGATTGTGATACTTCATTACGGCCTGGATGCGGCGCTGATGAAGTGGTATACCCCGGCTGGACCGGAGGAACGCTCCCGCTACCTCAGCACAACCTACGTCTCATATCTCGTCACAACCACCGGGGTCGCCCTGGTCCTTTTTGCCCTGCGCCGATGGTTGGCCCCTGTCCTGCTCGGGGGAGATTATCCCCATCTACTGGCCCTGGTTGCGGCGATTCTTTTCTTTGACGTGCTATTGGCCGTCCCACTCCTGCAGCTGCGTTCCGAAGGCCGCCCCCTGGCCTTTGTGGGAATCAGCCTGATTAGCGTCGTTATTTCCCTGACTCTCAATTTCTTGCTGGTGCTGAAATACCACATGGGTATTCAAGGCGTGTTACTCAGCAACCTGATCACCTCCGGGATAGTATTTTTCCTGACCCTTCCGATTGTGGTGCGGCGGTTGCAGGTCAAAGCGGTATCCTTCCAGACCTGGCGCCGGCTCGCGCGCTTCGGATTGCCTTTCCTCCCCGCCGGGGCCTTTGCCATGCTCATGGAATTAGCGGATCGGTATCTGTTGAAAATCATGACGGACATTGAGACTGTCGGGATTTACAGTGCAGGGTATAAACTGGGCATGCTCATGCTCCTGCTGGTCGTGGGGTTCAACACCGGCTGGCACCCCTTCTTCCTGCGTCAGAAAGACAGCCGCGAGACACGGCGAATGTTTGCCCGGATCACCTCATTAGTCATGGCTCTGTTGGGGTTTACCTGGGTGCTCATGGTCCTTTGGATACCACGCCTGCTGCGTCTGGATATAGGGCCGGTCACCATATACGGACCGGAATTCTGGGAAAGCGAAAAAATTGTCCCCTTGATCGCCTTGGGCTATTTCTTCCATGCTGCCTACCTACTGCAGCTGCCGGGGGTGTTCCTGCGGGAACGTTCGCAATGGGTGGCGGTGACCCGGGGAGCGGGCGCTCTAGCCAACATCGGCTTGAACTTGGCTCTGATCCCCTTCTACGGTGCTCAGGGGGCGGCGCTGGCCACCTGCCTTTCATTCTTCATTATGGCATTTTTGTTCTGGGGCGTGAACCGGAAGATCTACCCTCTGCCACTCGAATGGGGTCGGCTGGTACGGATCGCGGCATTCATGGCCCTGGCTTACAGCCTGGCATGGTTCATCCCGGCTACGGTCGTCAGGGATCTACTGCTTACACTCCTGTATCCTTTGGGGCTGGTATTAACCGGGTTTCTCACCGCGGGCGAACGCACGCTGCTGAAAGGGGTTTTCAGTAATTTTAGCGTGCGACGGTCAACTCGTTGAAAACAGCAGTGAAAGCTGCCGTGTATCTTTCTGCCCCGAACTTCTCCAGCGCATACCGGCGGATCTGCTGCCCGTCATACTTGTCGTGACTTAGCAGCATGGTCGCCATGGCCCGGTAGAGAGCAAGTTCGTCATTGACCGGAATCAATATCCCCGTTTCATCGGTCACGATATCTTCCGGCCCACCACAGCGGGTAGCGATGACGGGTAGGCCGCAGGCCATGGCTTCCACCAGGGCCAGCCCGAAAGTCTCTACCTCGCTGGGCAGGACCAGGCAATGGCTCCGACGCAATTGCCGGACGACGTCTTCTGCGGGCAGGTAGCCCGTAAACTCGACCCGTTCATTTAAGCCCCGGCGCTGCGCCAGCCTCTCAAGGTGCCCCCGCAAAGGCCCGTCACCCACCAGAATCAGTCTTACCCGATTATCATCCCCGACAAGGCGAATGAAAGCCTTTAGTAGTAGATCGATACGTTTCTCCGACCGCAACAGGGCGACGGCAATGAACGTGAATTCACCTCCCGCTCCCCGATAGCCGCCATCCGGGTTCTGAAAGTGCTTTGGGACGGGGTTATGGATGACAGTGGTCTTGCCTCGGGCTTCGGGATAGGTTTCGCAGAGCCGCCGCTCCAGGGCGGTACTGACCGCCACTACCTTGCCGGCGTGCCGGTAGCTTTTTCGCACACCTTCCCCCAAGAACCCCCGGAACCCACCGGGAAGGAGCAATTTCTTGTGATGTTCCGTAACCACAAAGGGCAACGATTCCGCTGCCAGGTGTTCAGCCAGGGCTGCCCCGGCCAGCACCGAAGAATGGATCAGCACGGCATCAGGCCGGCCCTGCTGGTGCAGCACTGCTTTAAAGTGCCGGTTCAACCTGTGCCGATAAAATAGATAGCTGGCTCTCCTCAGTTTGGGAAACGGATTAATGAATTCCCTCCGGTAGGTCACCAGCCCTTGTTCAATGACCGGATCGGCTGTTTGCTCAGGCAATTGATTGAGCTTCAATACCTTTTTAAAAGTGTGCATAATATTGGCGATGATGACAACTTCAAATCCACCGCGCGCCAGGGTGCCGGCCCATTCGACGAAAAAAGTGCCGTTGTCCGGGCTCAGTTTTGTGGGGTACCACGAGGGGATGATGAATAACTTCATGCTGCTGAACTGAGGTAAATTACATTTTTCTGGAAGCAAAATACAGTGGCGGTTAGGTTTCCCGGTTCGATCAATCAAATAGGCTTAACCGGATGATCAAACCGCTCCGGCTAAAGTGAAAATCCTTTACATCGCGCCACAAAACGTCGTGGGGCACCTTGAACTGTGGCAGCAGATCCATCAGTCACGGGGCCATGAGTGCCGCTACGTGACCTATTTCCCCTCCCGCTATGGCTTCCAGGAGGATATTTGTCTCCGACTGCCCCTGGTACCGTACCGTTCCAGGGCCACCCGTTTGCGCCATTGGCTTTATACCCATACCAAGGGGCCCAAGGGCAACTGGTTCGACGTACCAGGTAACCCGCCGATCTGGCGTCCAAAGACCCGCTTTGAACGAGCCTTTTTCATCTTACGGGATTGGCTGTGGCGATTCTGGGTTGAGCCGGCTATAAATAAGTACGATTTCTTAAACTACGATATTTATCACCTGGAGGGCGGTCTGGAGTTTTATCGCCACGGCGGGTTTGTCAGCCGCCTGACCCAGCTGGGGAAGCCCATCCTGAACACCTATCATGGCCGGGACTTCCGCAACCGGGGCGTGGTGGCTGCGGTGGATCAACATATCAAACTCAATCTCACCAGCGAGTACGATCTGATCCCCCGCCACCCCAATCTGCACTACCTGTTTCTCCCCTATAACGTAACGGCTTACCAGCCGGCTGAGCAATTGCACGATCCTGTTACCATCTGCCACGCCACCCGCAGTCGGTATGCCAAGGGCTCCGATAACATCATTGCCGCCTGCCTCTCACTTGAGGCTTCCCACGGCATCCGCTTTTTGCTCGTTGAAAACCGACCACACGACGAAGTCATGGCTCTGAAAGCCCAAGCCGATATTTATATTGATCAAGTTGCAGATATAGCCCCCGGTTACGGGATGAATTCCGTGGAAGCCATGGCCCTGGGATTGGCCTGCTGCACGTCCATGAACGCCGATTACCAGGCTTTTATGCCCGGCCACCCCTTCATAAATGTTATACCGGATAACTTGTTGGAGAAACTGACCATGTTGGTGGAAAATCCTCGGCTTATTCAAGAAAAAGGACGCGCTGCCCGTCAGTGGGCATTGGACCACCACCACCTGGACGTTGTTGGTGAACAGCTCTACGAGTATTACCGGCAGCTGGGCATCCCGATATAAAGCGGCCAATATGGTAACCCAACCAACTGTCAGCGTAGTAGTCTCTATCTACAATGGTGGAGAGCACTATGCCACCTGCTTTCGATCTCTCTGCGACCTGCACTACCCCACCGATCTACTGGAAGTACATATCATTGATGACTGTTCCACCGATGGCACCCGTGAATTTTTACGCCGGCAATTGCCACCTGGTTTTATCCACCGCCACTATCCTGAGACTAACTTGGGGCGAACGCGAGTCTGCAATCTGGGTCTGGGCTACGCCACCGGCGAGGTGATTATCCTCTTGGACGGTGATATGGAGGTGCACCCTGATTTTGTGGCCGCTCAGGTAGCTGAACTATCCAAGCCTGGACGTGAAGCGGTCGTTGGGCGAGTGGAACCGGCGCCCTGGGTCCCGAAATCGAAGTTGAACCGGTATCTTTACGAATCCCCTCACCGGGGGGCTCGGCAGTTTGGCGCCGAGAAACCCATCGGCTTCCAATATCTGATCTTTAATAATGCCGCTCTAAGCCTCGCGGCGCTGGAAGCCGGGAGCCGGTTCGAGGAGTCTTTTATTCACTACGGCGGTAAGGATATCCTCTTCGCCTACCGGGTTGCCCGGGCCTTTCCAAAAGGTGTTTATTACAACGAGCAGGCCGTCTCTTTCCATCACCAGCACCGGCCCCTTGGAGCACACCTTAAATTATTGACCAACTATGGCCGCCATAACCTGCCCCTGATCGTGATCCGCCATCCGGAGATCGCTACCCCCCTGGCCGCCGATTTCGCCTGGCCGCTGCCGGGTCGCTTTTTCTTCTGGAAGCGTCTGTTTGGTCGGTTACTTTTCAATCCCTTCACCCGGGCGCTGGCCTGGCTGGCCTGGGGATTTCTGCCCTACCCCGCTAGTAACTACCCGGTGCGGTTCCTATTCGTGACCAGCGTTATTACCGGCCTGCGTCGATATCTGAGAGGGCGCCGGTCCCCGCCTGCCAGACAAAATGACTAGCTCTTCACCGGTCGCCGCCATCGACCTGGGCACTAATACCTGCCTGTTGCTGGTGGCCCGCCAGGAAGGTTCGATGGTTGTTCCGCTGGCCCGCGAACTGCGGGTGGTGCGCCTGGGCGAAGGCCTCGAGGCCACCGGTCGCCTCAGTGATGACGCCATGAATCGAGCGGTGACGGTTCTGCGGGAGTACCATGAGATTATCGCGAGCCTCGGTTGCCAAAAGGTATGGTGTGTGGCCACCGCCGCCTTCAGGGCAGCCGCCAACGCCAAGGACCTGCAGCAGCGAATCCGCCAAGCCACCGGCTTTGAAATGAATAGTATCAACGGGCAGCGCGAGGCCGAGCTGGTATCGCAGGCGGTCCGGGAGGTGTTTCCACCCACCGCCGGTACCCGGGTCACGGTGGACGCAGGCGGCGGCAGCACCGAGATAATCGTGGAACAGGCCGGGGTGTTGGCCGACATCGTCAGCTTACCAATAGGCAGCGTCCAGCTCACCGAACGCCATTTGGCCTCCGATCCTCCTGAGGTCGGTGAGTTGGCCCGGCTGCGGGCGGATATCGCTCAGATCCTGGGGATGACCGCAATACCTGAGAAAGTCGAAAGCTTCATTGGAGTGGGCGGCACCGCTACCACCTTCGTGGCCTTGAAACTGGGCATGACTGTTTACGACCATGACCGGGTTCATGGTGCAACCTTAGACATAGATAGCCTGGGCGTCATCTTGCAATGCTGTGCCGCCCTGCCGCTGGTGGAGCGGAAACAGCTGCCCGGACTGCATCCCGGCCGGGCGGAGGTGATCGTGGCCGGCGGATTGATTCTCTGTGAGGTGATGGAGCGGCTGGGAGTAAAAGTGATGCAGGTCAGTGATCACGGTTTACGCTGGGGAATGGTGTTGGAACTGTTGGCGGAGGGAATCGGAGGTTCGGATCCTAGTCCGGGATAGCAATCCCGCCCAGGTTTGCCAGCAGCAACCCTATTCGCACCGCTGTGAACCGGGAGGGTCCCTCAAACTTCGTAGTCTACTACCCGCACTTCACTAGTGATGCCGCGGATGAATTCCACTATCGCCCGATGCTGGGGATGACGGCTGTAGGTCGCCAGGTCCTCCCGGGAAGCGAAACTGGATATTAGAACCACATCGGCGGCCCGCTCGGTGCGGTTGATATCCAAACCAACTTCAAAATTCTGAATCTCCGGGATCTTTCCCTGCAGAGCCGTTAATCGAGTTTGCATTTCCTTGGCGTTCTTATCGGGAGATATGTCCCCTGACTCCCTGGCTAGCCGCCACATAACAACATGCTTAATCATTCCGCCTCCCAGTTTATATAGTCTCAATCATTCAGGATGCGTTGGGGTCCGATCAATTTAAGTTATGATGGCTGGCAGTGAAAAGATTTGCCGGGGCGCAGCTCCAGTCCGGCGGTATGTATGGCCTGTATCAGCACCGGTTGGATGAGCTGGAATATAGCAGCTTTGTAGTTAAATTTGCGCTGCGCCCAGAGGGCGATTGCCACCTTAGCTCAGATGGTAGAGCAGCTGATTCGTAATTAGCAGGTCGGCGGTTCGAATCCGCCAGGTGGCTCAAGCAGTTTAATGCCGGCTTCTATTTTCCCCGCCAGCGCCCGCTACGGTTCGGCGTTTCCTTCACCGGTTTTAAGGCCCTAATTTGGTTATCATGGTTTCCCTACTAGGCATGAGTATTTCATGTTGACGGGCGCATCCATAAAAAAGTGGATGGTTCCTGCCAACGGGCTATTATGGTGTCTTCTGGCTGTCGCTGTTGCCTCAAGCCTGTCCTGTGGTTCCGGTCGTTCCGCCGCTGCAACCGCTGAGCTGCAAAGGCTGACCGAGACCTATTGGGAATGGCGGCTTCAGGAATTCCCTCAGTTTGCCACTTCCGTTGGTGACCGGCGGTATAATGACCGGCTGAACGATCTCAGCCTGGAAGCCTTCGAACGAAGGCAAGTTTACCGGCGGGAACTGCTCCAGGCCCTGGAGCAAGTGCACCGCAGCCGGCTGGCCCCCGGTGACCGGATTACTTATGACCTGCTCCGCCGGGAACTGGAGGCGGCCAATGAGGATTTTTCTTTAAAATCCCATCTGCTGGCCTTCTCGCAGCTGGTTGGTCCTCATATTGATCTGCCTCGAATGGCTGCCCGTTTTCTCTTCGAGACTACCGACGACTATCGAGCTTACCTGACACGACTGGAGCAAGTGCCTCGCTATCTAGAGCAAGTCACCGCACTACTACGAGTAGGGATGACCGCCGGTGTGGTCATGGCCCGTAACCCCATGCGGCAGGCTACTTACCTGCTTCGCGAGCAGTTCGAGGTACAGATCGAGGACAACCCGTTTTACTACCCCTTTACTCGTTTCCCGGATGTCATTTCGACCCGGGAGCGCCGTGATTTGAGTGGGCAGGTCCGCCGCGCTCTCGATGAAAGTATTCTCCCGGCCTTTAAGGATTTCTATCTTTTCATCGTCAACGAGTATAATCCGGCCTGCCGCCAGGACATCGGCCTGGCGTCTTTGCCGCAGGGCGAGCGCCGCTACAGGCTACTGGTGGAGGCTTACGCTGGTCCGGGATTCAATCCCGGCGAGCTGAACGGGGAGGCCCAGGCGGAGGTGGAATGGCTGGAACTGCAGGTCGACAGCATCAAGCAATCGCTCGGCTTCATTGAGGACCGTACCACCTTCGCTTGGTCACTACAAAACAGCCCCAGCCTGTTTCACCGCTCACCACGGGCCCTGCTTCAAAATTACCGCCAGCTGCTGGATCACCTGAAGCCGCAGCTTAGCGGGTTGTTCGACCGGTTACCTGCCGCCGACCTGAAGGTGGTAGAGGCGCCGGCTCACCTGGCGCCCAGGTTGCCGGCTACCACATACGAGCTGACAGGCAGTAGCACTGTCGGACAGTTCCTGGTGAATACCCTCTACTATAAAGAGCGGCCGATCTGGAACATGGAAGCCCAGGTCCTGAGCGACGGCCTGCCGGGGCGCCACCTGCAGCAGGCCTTGGTAAATGAAATGGCAGGTCTCCAACCATTTAGAAGGTATGTACAGGTTCCGGCTTTCACCGAAGGTTGGGCTCTGTACGCCGAGACTCTGGGTCCGGAGCTGGGCCTGTACCAGACTCCCTACGCCCGCTACGGCTGGCTCACACGCCGACTGTTGGCTGTGGTGAGGGTAGTGGTGGACACCGGCATCCATAGCCAGGGCTGGGATCGCCGGCAGGCCCTGGACTACCTGGCCGAGCATACCACTCTGCCCGCCCACCGCATGTCAGAGGAAATTAACCGCCTGAGTGCCGATCCCGGGATGGCCTTGGCCAGGTGGATCGGGGCGGTGAAGATCGCCCAGCTACGGCGGGATGCCCGTGAGAAGTTGGGGGACAGATTCGATATCCGGGCATTCCATGATACGGTGCTGGGACAAGGACCGGTGCCATTGGACTTGCTGGAGCAGGCGGTGCAAGACTATATCAAGCTCACGCAGAAGAGCAGCTAGTTGTCCCCGTCAACCGGGACCACTGCCGATCTCCCCCCAAATCATTGGTCCCCCGCCAGTCCCGGGCTTAGTTTCAGGCTCTGTTGAGCCAATTCAGCTGGAGGGTCTGTCTACAATGCCTAAACCATCCTTCACTTTGCAGCGCCGACTACTCCTGACCATTCTGACCCTGTCGATGGCACTTAACAACGGCCTGGGTCAGGACTGGAGCGCTCCCCTGCCGCCGGAGCTCCCCTGGCACGGCCTCAGCGAGAATCTTATCGTCAGCAAAGACGACCCCTGGATCACCCCGGCCGAGCGCAGTGGGTTGACCCGCACTCCCCGCTACGGTGAAACCGTGGCCTGGCTGGAGAAACTGGCCGCCGCCAGTTCACAGGTCAAACTGATCTCCTTGGGAAAAAGCCCCGAGCTACGGGATATCTGGCTGGCGGTGGTTACCAAGGAGGGCGTTGCCACCGTAGCCGACCTTAAAGCCAACGGCCGGCCCACTCTACTGGCACAGGCGGGTATCCATCCCGGAGAAATTGACGGTAAGGACGCCGGCCTGATGATCCTGCGTGACTTGACCGTAGCAGGGGCTCATCCCAGACTATTGGACAGTGTTAACCTACTGCTGATCCCCATCCTCAACGTGGACGGCCACGAGCGGTTGGCCCCTTTTGGACGTATTAACCAGCGGGGACCGGTTGAGACCGGCTGGCGCACCACCGGTGGCAACCTGAACCTCAATCGCGATTATGCCAAGCTCGACACTCGGGAAATGCGGCTGTTGGTGCAGGCCCTCAATCAATGGGAGCCGGACCTGTACCTCGATATTCATGTTACCGACGGCATAGATTACCAGTACGATATAACATTCGGCTACATCGGACGGCACGGCCTGTCCCCCGAAAGCGCCCGCTGGCTGGATGAATGGTTCACGCCGGCCGTTACCGCCGCCTTGAAAGCCCGCGGGCACATTCCGGGTCCCCTGGTCTTTGCCATAGACGACCAGGATCCCAGTGCCGGCCTGCTGGACTGGACGGCCACCCCCCGTTTTTCCAACGGTTACGGCGACGTCCGGCACTTGCCCACGGTGCTGGTGGAAAATCATTCCCTTAAGCCGTTCCGCCAACGAGTACTGGGCACCTACGTCCTATTGGAGGCCTCTCTGCGCCTGCTGGCCACCCACGGTGAAGACCTTCAACGAGCCATTCTGGCTGACCGCACCCGGGAGCCGGCAATGGTGCCTCTGGATTGGAAGCAGACCCCCGGTCCCAGCGGCCAAATCGAATTTCTGGGGGTCCAATGGCGCACATACCCCTCGGCAGTCACCGGCCAGCAGCAGGTGCGCTGGACCGGGGAGCTGGTCACCCTCCAGGTCCCCTATCGCCGGTTCACCGAGCCCGCCGCCACCGCCCGGCGGCCTCGAGCCTATTGGATACCCCCAGCCTGGGATGATGTAATCGACCGGTTGGCCGTGCACGGCATCTATATGGACCGCATGCAGCGACCAAGGGAAGTGGAGGTGGAAATGATACGCTTCAGCAGCTATCAGCTGGCCGATGAAGCCTACGAGGGACACATCCGGGTGACCGCTACCGGCGTGGTGGAGCGGCGCCGGGAGATATTCCCCGCCGGTTCGGTGCGCATCCCTACTGATCAACCGTTGGGTGATCTGGCTGTGGTGCTGCTGGAACCGGATTCCCCGGATTCCTATTTCCAGTGGGGTTTCTTCCTGGAAATCTTCCAACGTAGCGAGTACGTAGAGCAGTACGTGATGATACCGCTGGCCCAACGGATGATTGATACCACCCCCAATCTACGAGCCCGTTTTCGGGCCAAACTGGCTGATGATCCAGACTTCGCCGCCGATCCCAAAGCTCGCCTGCGCTGGTTCTACGAAATGACCCCTTACCACGACACTCGCTATCGGCTCTATCCCGTTGGTTGGGAACGATAGGGGAATACTACCGCGGAACTTCATTCCCCTGTTCCAGTTTACTAATTAACACGGAATTATTTGGATTGCAACAGCTCGGGCGTTAGATTACACTACGGTGAACTGAATTGCTAAGCGGATTCCATATCTCTGGTCGCTGGTAGTGGGCGGATTGCTGCTGGCGGGGTGCGCGGCCACCTCCCCCGGCGGGGAAGACCCTCACTTTCCGGGCTTTCACTCCAATCATTCCGGCGACGGCCTCACACCGATCATAGT